>VOFC01005684.1_pt1 | contig 29900 bp, 36 predicted proteins | sample 5384161 | NCBI WGS metagenome assembly VOFC01 (sample SAMN12384722, study PRJNA508395) | human gut metagenome | isolation source: healthy gut B | host: Homo sapiens
ATAGATGCCATGTCAGGCGCATCACTCAAAATCATACAGCACACCGGAAACTGGCGCGGTGTTCACTATCTGGCGCTGGGCGGTACGGATTACGCTGCACTGGATGCGTTTCTTACATACTACCCGAACATAACGCACATTGTTCTGTGTCTTGATAATGACGAAGCCGGTAGAACCAGAACGCAGGACATTATCAAGCACTTGGATGGAAGCGATAAAACCGTGGAAGATCGTCCGCCGCCTATCGGCAAGGACTATAACGACACGCTGGTGCAGGTCACGCAGGAATACCAAAAGCACTGTATCAGCTTGGATGATATTTTGCAGGAGGAAACCAGATGAAAACTTTTGCTATCGCAAACCAGAAGGGCGGTACGGGCAAAACGACTACCGCGTATAACTTGGGCATTGCCCTTACCCAGCAGGGCTACCGCGTACTCATGGTGGACTTTGACCCGCAGGGCAATCTGTCTTGCTACTGCGGTATCCCGCCTGAGCAGGACCTTGAACAGACCATTACGGAGCTGCTGATGAAGGTTGCCTATGAAAAGCCCCTCTCCCACAGAGAGTGCGTTTATCAGAGCAAGCGCACGGATGACTCTGCACCACAGGTGGATTTCATTCCATCCAATCTCCGGCTGGCCAGCTTTGAGCTGGCAATGGGCACCATGATGTGCCGCGAGGTGCTGCTGAAAACCTGTCTGGAGCAGTACAGCAGCCAGTATGATTACTGCATCATTGATTGCTCACCCTCTGTCGGGCTTCTGCTGACAAATGCGCTGTCCGCTGCCAATGAGGTCATCATCCCGATGCAGGCGCAGCCGTTCTCGGTGGTTGGTATGTCGCAGCTGACAAATTCGATTTCCAGCGTGCAGCGCAAAATCAACCCCGGACTGCATATCAGGGGCGCTTTGCTGACGATGACCCAGCACACAAAGGTCTCGGAACATTATGCCCATGATGTCCGCGCCAAGTATGGGGGAGAACGCTCCATGTATTTACTACGGAAATCCCCTATAACGTCAAAGTGCAGGAAAGTCAGGCGTTTGCAGCACCCACTATCCTGTACGAACCCAAAAGCAGCAGCGCAAGAGCATACGTTGATTTTACGCAGGAGGTATTAGGTCATGGCCGCGAAGAACAAGTTTATGAACGCGATGAAGATGCCCGCGATCGCTGATATGTTTTCCTCAGAGGCTGACCGCCAACGGGAAAGCGGAGACCTTGTTACGGAAGTGTCGCTTTCCGAGCTGCATCCTTTCGTCAATCATCCTTTTGAGGTGCGTGACGATGAAGATATGCAGAAGTTGGTGGACAGCATCAAGGAAAACGGCGTACTTACCAACCTGACGGTGCGCCCCCGCGCCGAGGGTGGCTATGAAATCATTTCCGGGCACCGGCGCTTCCATGCAGCGCAGCTTGCAGGGCTGGACAAAATCAAAGTGCAGGTGCGGAATGTTGATGACGACCAAGCCATCATCGACATGGTGGATGCCAATATCCAGCGAGAACATATCAGCCCGATGGAAAAGGCGCGAGCGCTGAAAATGAAAAATGATGCCATTAAGCGTTCCATCGGGAGACCAAGTCAGAAATGTTGTCAAGTTGACAACATTTCTGGTAAAGGAAGAACATCAGATTCAATCGCTGCGGATGCTGGTGATAGTGTTAAACAGGTCTATCGCTACATCCGTCTTAACGAGCTAATCCCTGAACTCCAGAAAAGGTCGATTCCAACACCCTGAAATTCAACCCCGCAGTTGAACTTTCCTACCTGACCCCGGACGAGCAGCAGAGTTTCCTCGACTATGCCGAAGCGCAGGACTGCACCCCATCCCTCTCACAAGCACAAAAGCTGAAAGCAGCCAGCAAAGAAGGAAACTTAACGCCGGACAAGTTGGAAGAAATCATGTCGGCACAGAAACCGAGCGTTGCGCCGCGTGAACCGGTGCTGAACATCAATGTCAGCAAGGTGACGCAGTATTTTTCCGACCGGCTGCACCAAGCAGCAGATGGAAAATCGCATTTTGAAAATTCTGGAAATCTATTTTCGACAGATGGCGCATGAGCAAGCACATGAGGAGGAGCGCTGATATGGCAGAGTATCGGTATTACTTGATTCCGGATGCTATGACCCGTGCGTTCCCGGAGCAATTTGAAAAGCAAACACCAACGGAATTCTTTTGATAATATCGCAGATTTGGAAAAACGTTATCACCAACTGCGTGAAATGCCCTATAACAACGAACGCACTTGGAATGAACAGGCAAGATTCCCTTATGCACGATTGGTGGTAGGTGTTGATCGTCAGAATCCGGACGGAGAGGTTTCAGTCATACAGGTGCGAAATGGCATCAATTACCTGTGCGATGACTACCGCGGCCCCTACGCAGACGGTAGTGATGCACAAATCCCCCCAAATGGCTAAGAAACTTGTAGAAGTAATCGGCGTGGACAGGGTCCGCCCGCATTCCTATACCCAGCGGGATGGTTATACATGGGGACAGGTGGAAAAAGATATGCACATTACAGAATGGCTTTACGCACATGAGCTATGCAGCAGTTTGCAATTCACGCGGTTCTTGAACAGAGATGGGCGGGAACTATTTCAGGTGCGTGACGGGCAGCGCGTGATTGAGACAAATGCGGACGGAACAAAGCGGATTAGGGCGGTAAAAAAGCATTGACGTAACCCATGCTTATGTCGGGCACTATGGCTGTCATATCCAGCAATATGCAGAGGATAACTTTCGAACCGGCTGCTATGTTGCCCCTGAACACCCCCAGCCGGGAGACAATCTGGATAAGCTCCAAATCTATCAAATTACAAAAGGCGGCTGCGAATATCGCTTTATGAATTATGCCTATTCCAAAAGCCGCATCCATGCAGCCGATTACAGCAGCGTCTACATAGCAAACCTCCCTGCGGACTACGATTTGGACAGATGCTTTCAGGAGTTCAATGCCCCGAATCGTCCGCTGCGCTATCATATGTGCTCTCTTTCAACCAGTGATATTGTAGTCACAACGAAAAACGGAAACGAGACTGCCTACTATGTGGACAGTATTGGCTTCAAGGATGTGAGCCACCTACTGCCGGAACTGCATGAAGTCGAAGCCCAGCGCCAAAAAGAACAGGTTCAGGACGAACCGGAAAGGTGAAGCAATGCCAAATCCACAAGATATTTTCCAACTGGCACAGCAGACCGCTACGCAGGTCACAGCCTCACCGGAAAACTGGCGGCGGTTCTTGTATACGGCAGCGCATAACTACCACACCACCTACCTGAACCAGCTGCTGATCCACGCCCAGCGCCCCGATGCCACCGCCTGCGCTACCATGAAATACTGGAATGAACAGGCACACCGCAAGGTCATGTACGGCAGTAAAAGCATCATTATTCTGCAACGCCATCAGGGTGTACCCACTGCCAAACGAGTGTTCTCCATGACAGACACGGTTCTTACTGGTGACAAAGCTGCTGCCCCGTGGGAAGTGACAGATGCCATCCGGCCACTTCTTATGCAGGTCAACTCCGTGGGCAGCTTAATGGATCGGGCAACCGAACAAGTTGTATCCCTGTCCGACCGCGCCAACCGCGTATTGGCGACATCCATTGAGGACAGCGCACTGAATTGGAGCCACCCGGAAGATCAGCGGTTCATCTTGCAGGAAGTTGCTGCACAAAGCACCCTGTACATGATCTGCATCCGTTTAGGTATCCCGGTGCAGGAAGAAGATTTCCCGGCTTTCCAGAATGTCACCCAGTTTGATACCAGCCGAATCTCGCTCTGCTTGGGCGGCTATGTGCAGGCAGCGGCAGAACCTTTGCTGGATGAGCTGGGGCACGAAGTTATGCAGCTTGCCCGCGACAGTGTTGCAATTCAGGCTGAACCAGTGCATAATACAGATACTCAATCACCCACACAAACGACCAGTCGAGAGGAGGCTGTCACAGATGATGTACACGAACGTAATCGGATACCAGATTCCGAACCTGAGCTTGCCGAAAGCCCAAAAAACCAACCTGAACCGGTACGGCAGGATGCGGCTGGACTACTTGGAGCAGAACGAGCCGAACCTGTGCGACCAGATGATGCTGGAGGGAACGCTGCTGCCAAGCTGCCGCAAGATGGGGCTGGACGCGCAGCAGCTGGTGGACAAGACGCTGCACGACTTGATGCAGAAAGCGCAGATGCCCGACCGCAAGACAAACCCGCTGGGCTGGGCGCAGATGTGCAACAGCCTGAAGCAACAGGCGGAGGAAATGATCCTTCCGATGCTGTACGAAGTATAACGGAAGAACCCGCAGCGGCGGAGAGCGAAGAATCGCCCTCCGCTTTTTCTTTGCCCGAATTTCCGGCAGAGCTGTTGCCGTCCCTGCTGAAAGCAGATACGACATCGCGCGCTTCCAATGCGGACATTCTTTCCTTTTTCAGTAAAACACCGCTGCTGATCGACCGGCTGCGGTATATCCGCGAGAGCTACAAGGTTGTGTTTACGGAGCTTCTGCTGGAAGATGATACCCGCGTTGGATTCTATAAAGAAAGCAATGGTCTGCTTGTCTGGCGGGGGTCCTACCTGACCCGCAGCGCGGAATCGCATCTGTCGTGGCACAGCGTTACTGCTGCCATCTCCGCACTGGTCGATAACCACGAACTTATCGCAGCCATTGACCCGAAAAAAGCTATCAGTCAGGACGAGCAGCTGTCCTTTGACCTGCCGGAAAATGCTTCTCGCGGCGATGAAGTGGGCGCGTTGGAAGTGGATGACATCTATTCTGAGGAAGAACAGGATGCGAAAATCAAAGCGACCCTGCCAGCATACCACTACAAAGAACCTCGGCCGGACGATGGCAGTCACATAACGGAAGATGATGTGAATGTCATCATTACAAGAGGCAGCGTCTTTGAGGGCGGCAAATACCGCATCTATAACCATTTCCAGCAGAAGAAAGCGGAAAATGAAACCGTAGCTTTCCTCAAAAAGGAGTACGGCATCGGAGGTTTTTCTTGGACGTTTGCTGACGGTGGAAGCGGCTTCGTCAGTTTTGACGGTAAAGGATTAAGCATCCTTTACGATTTCAAGGATGACCTGCGGTATGAGAAAAAGCTCAAATGGAAAGAGGTCGGCAAGCGGCTGGAATATCTTGTCCGAATGGACCGCTACCTGACGGATGCAGAACGCGAGAAGATGCCTGCATGGATAAACAGGCAGGCAGAATCGAAGCCCCTGCTGCCACCCATGCCTATATCATCTGTAATGATGAAGGAAAGCTGCTTCCATTACCACCGAACCGCTTATATGGTCCAACGGATTTCTTCGCAGGTCCGTTTCTGATATGCGGAGACGGTGGCGAAGATCTGATAAGTTTGACGGATAGTCAAATTACAAAATATGAGAAAAAATATCACTCACCCCTGATTTTCCTTGAGCTATATCCGAAGCCGATTACTCTCAAATGTACGCCAGAATTGTATGCTAAATGCATGAGAGAGGAACATCAGCATGATACACAAGAAAATGAACATGATGAGAGATAAGTCCATTTGTATGGAAAATCGTGAAAATGGGCTTTGCTCTTATTGAAAAGCATGATATACTATTCTTACATTGTACTGATGTAAGGAGAGCAGCGATGGCAGGCACAGAACGGTATGTTCGTAACAGCACAGCAGATTTTCTTGTGTTCACGAAAGATTCAGAGACAGATGGCATAGAAGTTCGCGTTCAGAATCACGAGGTTTGGCTGACGCAAAAGGCATCTGACAACTGTTTGATGTTGACCGCAGTGTTGTTGCCAAACATCTGCGGAATATTTTTGCGGAAAATGAATTATCCGAAAGTACAACTTGTGCAAAATTTGCACAAGTTGCAGATAATGGCAAGACCTATCACTACAAATTCTACTCCCTGCCCGCCATTATTGCTGTTGGCTACCGCACCAATTCTACCCGTGCCACACAATTCCGTCAATGGGCAACAAAGGTGCTGGATACTTTTACGAGGCAAGGATATGTTCTGGATAAGGATCGGCTTATTAATGGGCAAATCTTTGATGAAGATTACTTCGACCATTTGGTTTCCGAAATACAGGAAATCCGCGCCAGCGAGCGCCGCTTTTACCAGAAAATTACGGATATTTATGCTACTGCCGTAGATTACTCGGTAGACAGCAAAACGACCAAAGACTTTTTTGCAACCGTTCAGAATAAAATGCACTACGCTGTTCACGGCAGTACTGCCGCAGAGGTCATTGTGCAACGGGCAGACCACACAAAAGACCACATGGGGTTGACCTCATGGAAGAATGCCCCAAACGGGAAGATAGTCAAAGCCGATGTTTCTGTTGCAAAGAACTATTTGCAGCAAGATGAGTTACAAGAACTGAATGAGATTGTAACAATGTACCTTGATTATGCAACGCGCCAAGCACGGCGGCATATTCCTATGACGATGCAGGACTGGGCAGAGAAACTGGACGCTTTCCTGCAATTCAACGATGCCGAAATTCTAAAAGATAAAGGAAAGGTTACAGCAGCAATCGCAAAGGCTTTCGCAGAAAGTGAATTTGAAAAGTACCGCGTTATACAGGACAGGCAGTACCAAAGCGATTTTGACCGCCTTATGATGGAGGCGGAATCAACAAAACAATAATTACAGGCAGATGCCCTATGTGAGATTCATTTCACATAGGGCATTTTTCTTTTAGGGAGCTTCTATGGCTATAGCAAAAATCCACGCGATAAAATCTACTCTCGGCAAGGCACTGGCTTATATTGAAAACCCGGACAAGACCGATGGACAGATGCTGGTATCGGGTTACAACTGTGAACCGCAGACGGCTTCAATCGACTTTGAAATGACTGCGGTACTTGCACACAAGGCACGAAATCTGAAAAGAAAGCGTTCCACAAATCTTGCCTATCACCTGATACAGTCTTTTTCTCCAGAAGATGCTGTCACGCCTGAGCAGGCACATGAGCTGGGGAAGAAACTGGCATTTGAATACACAGGCGGCAAGTACGAGTATGTGGTGGCGACCCACATTGATAAAGGTCATATCCATAACCACATCATGCTCAATGCAGTTTCCTTTTACGACTATAAGAAACTGAGGACGGTGCCTTACCGCACGGCACGTCAGATACGGGATATTTCCGATCGCTTGTGCATGGAAGCGCATTTATCCGTAATTGATGATCCACAAAAGATTGGGCAACTGTACCCTGAAAACGCAGGGAAAAAGAAATCTGCATCCAACCGGACGGAAATCCGAAAGAGGCTGGATTTTTGCTTGGAGCGAGCAACAGATTATAGTCAGTTTCTTTCTATGGCAGAGGGACTGGAAATCACACCTACAATTCGCGGTAAGCATATGAGCTATTTGCTGGAGGGTGCGGGTCGAGCAGTCCGGGATAATAGCTTATCTGATACTGATACATTTACTTATGCCGGTATCTGCGCCAGACTGTCTGACAATGCACAAGAGCAGAAATACCTGAGAAAGACAATTACAGGTATCCTCCGTTCGGCAACTGGTATGGCGGACTTTGCAGATAAACTGAAAACTGCAGGCATCGAAACCAAAGTGAAAAAATCGACCGGGCAGGTACTGTACCGAGCCGCAGTGTTGGATGGTGCATGGGTTCCCGAAGATGCCCTCGGTTCGGAATTCACCAGCGAAGGAATTGAGTATGCACTGAAGAATGGGGAAGTGCAGATTGCAGAAGACGCGGAGATCACGCTGATTGACCGCTATCAGGAATTGACGATTCAGTATCCAGAAGTTTGTACGGCAGCAGTGAAGTTAAGCAGCCGCCAAATTCTGTCGGCGGGTAAAAACGGCTTGGTTCTTCAGGTTCACGATGACAATGGAAACCCCGCCAAGCTAATGGTCAACAAAAGTGAAGTAACAACTTCGCCGGATGGCGAAATCATTTTCAATGTCGGAAACGACTTCTCTTCTGACCTGGTTTATGAGGACGGAACCCACGGCACGATCCGAGGCGCAAAGCTGATTCAGCAAATTGATGAAGAAAACAACGTACTGCCATTGGCGGTTGTACTAACAGAAGGTCAGATTAAAACAATGTCTCTGCGGGGAGTTACAATTGCGTTGCCAAGCAAGGGGATAGAGAGGCTGTTTATTCCAGAAAAATATGTAGTATGCAATGCGGCGAATGGACAATGTGCAGTTTCGCTCTACCCGAATCATCAATATAGCTATATTCCAACTAGCGGCGAAAATAAAAGAAATAGCATACAAGGGGATCAACTTGCGGCAATTTTAGGGGGTGGCGATAAATCCATCGACAGAAAATACTACACTTAGTCGCAGAATAGCTGCGGTGGAACGTCGTATGGGAATTGAAAATGCAAAAAATCTAGGAAAGGTCCTTCTTGGAATGACAAGCGAAAATATGTATACAGCGGCTGATTACGATAAGGCGATACTAAGCCTAGGCAAAAAGCAAATTGATCTTACGAACAAAATTTCTGCTATGCAGGAAAAGCGAAAAGAAGTTGCTGCGGTTACCAAGAGCTTACAAATTTGCAAAACATACAAGCCTGTCTGGATGCAGTATGTAGAGTTGCCCATGAGTCAGAAATCGGCTTTTTACAGTGGTCATAGTACGGAATTGCAGGCTTACAGTAGTGCAGCAAAGAATTTGGAAAAAGAAGGAATTGACCAATCCGTTGATTTGGATAAAGCGATTGGATTTACTGAGCAACTTGAAAGGAAAATTGAAGAAACGAAAGAACAACTACGCGAGACAAATTCTGAAGAGAAAAAAGGCCCAACAGGAGAGGAAGAAGGTTTTAGACATACAGGAAAACCACACGATAAACTGAACAATATTTATTGTTTAGTACAAAGTACAAATTATTGGATAAGTCGAGTTTTATAATAGAGATGTCGATACTATTGCCATCAGATGACGGATATTTGCAGCAAATAGCAAAATTCGTGAGGGAAAGTAAAGCATTTTCGGCAATGGAAAAGAGAAAGCATCTCTAAAAATAGACGGCAAACATTAAATAATATCAAAAAGGACCGGAAAATCTCTATCAACGTGTTCTCTTACCTTTTGAAGGGAGAGTGGCAATCGTGCGCAGAGTTTCCGATCCTTTGCCTTTATTTAAGCATTTTACTAGCGATGCCGTTCAAGGGCACCTCCTTATTTTTTGATTCTCAACAAAAAATAAGGAGGACGTATAATGATCCAGCATGAATTTGAAGAGTTACTTGAGCAATTTAGTCAAGATGAACTGAATGAAAAAAGCACGGTGAAAGGACAGTTCACTAGCTATATAACCCGCCGAATGGAATGGCACGCAATTCGCTATGCTGCTAAGAATCGACCCAATGTCATTGTGATTTCCTTGGATCAGGCCCCGCGACATCTGACAGATATTGATGCCGAGCAAATGTTTCGGAAGGTTGAGATTGAACTGGCTCTTCAACAGGAAGTACAGAGGCTTTCACCAAAAGAAAAGGAGTGGCTTTTGTGCTTTCTGAAAATGAACTACAAAGAAATTCAGAAACACTTTGGCTGTGGGCATACCTATGTCTATGAGAAGCGCAAGAAGCTGGCTGAAACAATGAAGGCGTTGAAGGAGTAACGATCATGAAGAGCTTTGAAGAACATCTGCGAGGCGCAAAAGCACATAACCGTGAGGATAAAATCTGGCTTGTTACGTGTTTTTCTGGGAAAATGGCTAAGTTGTGTGCCAAGTACGGCTTTCCCGATGATGAAGATATGTTCGTCTACCTGATCGAGCATTTCCTGCGGGACTTGGATAGGTTTGTCATATACGGTGATGACCATACCGTACATAGCGGAGGAAATGGCAGTGGCAACAGATAAGACTCGATATAAGGATGTAAAAGTTCGCATTCCGGAGGAAGAACTGGCTGTACTGAACTGCCGTGTTGCTAAAACAGGTATGTCCAGAGAACAATATATCCGTTGCCTGATTGCAGATACGATTCCTGCTGAATATCCGCCAGCGGATTACAGGCTTATCATTCGAAAACTGGATGAATTGCAGGAGGTGATGGAAGCACTGGTTGACGAGAACCCCGTCAAACGCGATGCAATGAAGCTGTATATTACGCTTCAAAATGTTGCGAGTACGGCGGATGTGCTGCGTAGGGCAGTGATGCCATTTGTGTCAAGACGCGAAAAGAAATAAAAAGTGGGGCTGTTGTATGTGGCGCCCCATTTTCTATTATATTTGATCCCAGAATTCGACCGCAGGAATATAATTTACTTCGTATGCGGATTTTGTTTTCGTTAGACATTGCAATAACTCCTTTTTGACAATAAAAATACCGCTGTATCGGGTGATACAGCGGGGGTAACAAATATAAAGTGTCCGGCTCCTTATGCGTTAGACGGGGGCGTTTGCTTGGTATCTGCAAATAGAGCTGGAGGTCGTAGCAGAGAACGCATCTGCTGTCCGGCTGTATAATCGGTCTTTTCATATCTCAATACACCTTCATAAAGCTCAATATTTCCCATATTTACGAACTTTTCCGTTACATAAATCCATGCATCCACATATACTTTCATGACAAATTGGTGCGGAATTGGTGCGGAGTGTGGGAAGCAACATTCGGGAAGCGGGTTCATCACGACAGATTATTTGTTAAAAATGAAAGCTGTAAGGAGATCAACACCGTGAGCCATTTACTATCCTGTGAGTTCAATATTGACACCGCTTGCGTCGAGCTAAAATATGCCGATGGCAGCATGATTTCCATTGATACCATCGCCTTAGAGAATGAAGTGGCCGACAATATGTATGAACGCTCTGAGCTGGACTGGCTGATTTATAATGCTCCGGCTGAGTATGCAGATTTGGTGCTGAACGGCGATCCCGTGAAGTATCTGAAAACCGTGACTGTATACAAGCCATTTGAAAATTAACAGATGAAACAAGGCGGGTAAGCACACAAAAAATGCTTACCCGTCATTTTTATTGTCTCTGTACAAGATAATTACAGGTTTTTATTTGCTGTTTACACAGGAACAATATCAGCTCTTCTCATTATTCATATCCATTGTACTGTATTTCTTCTCTTGACACGAGAAGAGGCCACCTTTAGGTGACCTCTTCCGAGAGCCCTTTAGAAAGAAAACACTTCTGCGGCTTCTGTTTAAAAAAGTCTTTTCTGAATGGCCTCGGTAATAGTCTGCTCCTCCAGACTCCTGCGGGTCAGAAGTCCAGAAATCCAGCATACCCCCATTACTAAAACAACTGCCAGGACAATGCTGCCCACTGGCAGACAGAAGGAAGTTGGAATGCTCGTCGGATAGCATAGTATTCCAGGGCCAACACGCCCATTCCAAAAGGTAAACTCCAGCACAGCGCTTTGATTCCGTAGAAAAGACTTTCCAGCCAAATCATCTTACGGAAATCCACGGGTGTGATTCCTACGCTGCGGAGAATTCCATATTCCCGGGCACGCAGTTCCATTCCGTAGAGAGGCTATTGTGAATATTGGCCATACATACCAGACATAGCAGCAGAACAAACCCGGTACATAAGATTTGTAGAAGCATTCCAAACCGCTGAAGGCCACCCATGGCAAGGGAATTGTAGTTTGCACTGATCACCCCTTGGGGCAGGCCATAGCTGTTGTTTAGGGACCATTCCTCCAATCCGCTGGTTAGGGCGGAAATACTTTCAGGGTGAATGTACTGCACCTGCCAGTAGTATGCACCGCTTCTGCCCAGGTCTGCCTGCCGATTCAGGAATGCTTGGAATACACTGCGACTGGTCACCAACTGTAAAGTAAGGCTTTCCACGGTGTTGGAGGTGACCGTGTTTCCGGAATAAGGGAAATCCTCCGCCAGTGCTGCTACGTGCCAAGTGTCTGCAAACCCGTTCTCTTGTGCAAACTCCATAGAAAATCCAGGTTGTAGATTCAGAGCATTTTTCAGCTGAGTGTAGCTGCCTGCATTATACAGATAGGTGCTGGTGATCATAACACAATCCAGATAATCCGAATTCAAGGAAACTTCCTTGCCTGCCCAGTCGGAAAACTCCTGGTCATCCATGACCAGCAAGGTGGGATAGACGGTGACATTTTGGCCGTCCTCAGAAGTATAATCCTGTTCATCTAAGAGACCGCTCTGGTTTTGAAACCATTTTATTGCGTCTTGGCTCATATCCGCCCAATTCAAAGTGAAGCTGCCCATCTCTCCAGCCTGCAAACCTCCGACCAACCGTACTTCCCCTGTTCCAGCCAGAGCTTTCAGATCATCCGTATAGGTAGCGGTATCCAAGGAAGGATCGTTGAAGGTGATGGTCGCCGTTGCTAAGGGACTGTCTGTCCCGTAACGCACTCCCATGGCACGGTCCACATAATAAGAAAGTCCGGTGCCAGCCAGCAGCATAATTACGCTGAGCGCCAGGGAAAATACAATTGCTCGATACCGTCCCCGGTTTCGCTTACAATTTTGAGGGCCAAAATTCCAGGAAAGCCGAAAATCTTTCCAGTCAGTTTTCCTGTTTTTACATCATTGGAATGAAATTGAACCTGACCTTCTCCTTGGATGGCATCCATGGGCGTGATCCTGCCGGCTTTCAAGGCCGGTTGCAGTGCACTGAATGCCAGAGTCAAGGCTGCCAGCAGGGCTGCAGCGGCCAGGGGAAGAGGCCGTACCGAAAGATAAAGAGGCTGAGAAAATTGAAACAGTTCCTGTACCTGACTATTCAGGAAAACCAGTGTAATCGCCATTCCTCCACAGCCTGCAATCAGGCCCAAAGGGATGCCAATCAATCCCAGAATAAAGGCTTCATACAAGACGGACTGCCGCTTCTGCGCCCGGGTAGCCCCACACTGGCCAACATTCCCAGCATTTGTGTGCGCTCCGTCATACTGATGGCAAAGGCGTTTCGAGCCAGAGACACAGCACCCACCAGAATAATGAGAAGTGTTACCGCCATCAAACCGTAAAAGGCAGGCAATAGAAGGCTGCCCGGATAATCTATGCCATAATAAAGCAAGAGCTGCCGGTTTAGATCGATGGTCCCCACGCCTCCAGCATCGACAGGCAAGTCTGCCTGCCATTCCTGGATACTTTCCAGCAGGTCATACAGTTCTCGCCCCAGCGAACTGACAGTATAATAAGCGCACCACAATCCATCCGGGGGATCTGATCCTCCAGAACTGTAAAGCATGGTTCCCAGGCGAACACATTTTGATCATCAAAACCGCCTGGGTCCACAATAGCTGTAATCGTGAACTGTTTTTCCCCCACAGAACGGAGCATATAGCTGTCCGATAATCCCATGATTCCCGGGCCGCTGGTTTGCCGATAGATCATTTCCCCTGCGGAATCCACCCCTTGTGGGGTCCATACTGTAACAAATCCAAAGAGACTTGGTCTCCAATCTTCCAACCGGTCTTTTTGGCGAGAGTCTGAGAAATGGCCAGTTCGTTCTCTGTGGAAGGAAGATTTCCTTCCAGACACTCTACCCTCAAAAGCTGGTAAAATGACTGGTTTACTCCATAGAGAGCGGCCCCCACCTATTGCTGTCGTCCAAGGGAGACACTCCCCAACTGGCTGCCAGGCCCAGTTGGTCAATCCTGTCATCCTGGGACAGATTTTCTCCCACCTGTTCTCCAGTCTCAAAGGCTCTGCCATGCCAGGTGCCGTTGTCCTGTGCTGCCTGTCGGTACAGAAGATTCAAAAAGGAATCAGCCCCCGCAAAAACTGCCGTGAGCATGGTCACCGATAAAACCACACCCACCAGAGTCACAAGAGTACGACGGGGATTAGCCCGCATCTGAGCGAGAGTCAAAGTGTGCACAATATTTTTCATGGCCGCACCGCCTCGTCCTGAGCAATATGCCCATCCTCCACAGTAATGAGTCGGTCTGCCTGACAGGCAATCCGTTCATCGTGGGTAATGACCAATAATGTCTGACCTTTTTTTCTCATGAAAATAACGCAGCAAAGCCATCACTTCAGCACTGTTTTTGCTGTCCAGGTTGCCGGTAGGCTCATCTGCCAACAGAAGGGCAGGGCTGGTAATCAGGGCCCGGCCAATGCTGACCCTCTGCTGCTGACCGCCGGAAAGCTGATGGGGCAGATGGTTCATCCGATCCTGGATGCCCAGAATTTGGGCCAGCTGTTCCAACTGGTTTTTGTTGACATTGCGTCCATCCAACAGCAAAGGTAAGGTCAGGTTTTCCCGTACATTGAGCACAGGAAGTAGATTGTAAAACTGATACACCAGACCTATCTGGCGCCGTCGAAAAATGGCCAGTGCGTTCTCGTCCAATTTGTAAAGATCGGTGCCCTGTAACCATACATGTCCGGCTGTGGGCTTGTCCACCCCTCCAAGCAGGTGCATGAGGGTGCTTTTTTCCACTGCCAGACGGGCCCATAATGGCGACAAACTCCCCTTTTTTCTACGGAGAATGACACATCATCCAGTGCCTTTACTTGGGCAGGACCTTCCCCATAATAACGGCTAAGGTGTTCCACACGCAGTAATTCCATATTTCCCTCCTGGTATCAGGACTGGGCAACGCCTTTGTTGCCCCACATCTTGAGTATACTGGCTGTTTCTTTCCTCTTGATGACTGTCTGGGTGACAGTTTTGTCACAAACTACCGGGATGTATGGGCAATTTGAGGATAAAACGAGCACCAGGGCCTGGGGTCTGATTTTCTGCCACCACACTGCCGCCTTGAGCTCGAACTAATTCTGCCGCCAAAGCCAAGCCGATACCAGCGCTGCCCGGAGCGGCATTACTGCCACGATAAAATCTCCGAAACAAATAGGGCATATCCAATTCCGGGATACCGGGGCCATTATCTTCCACTGTGATCCAAAGATTCAGTACATCCTTGCTCACGGAAATTTTTACCAAGCCTCCTTCCGGGGAATGCTCAGAAGCGTTTTTCACCAGGTTGGTTACAGCCTCTGCGGTCCATTTTTCATCCCCTTCCCACAGGAGGTCTTGAGGACACTCCACTTTTAAAGTCTGGCCACGCAGTTCCAGGGCCACCCTTACCGGAGCAGTAGCTCTATCCAGCAAAGATGGTAGTGAAACGGTTTTTCGTTCCAGTTCCAGGCACCCGGCATCCAACCGGGACAAGGTCAAAAGTCTCTCCAGTAACCACTGCATTCGTTCCAGCTGTGCAGTAAGCTGCCCGGTAAATTCCTGGCGCTTTTCCAGCGGTAGGTCTGGTCGTGCCAGCAAGTCCACCATAACCAGCATTCCGGTAAGAGGGGTGCGCAGTTGATGGGAAATATTGCCCAGAAGCTGCTGCAAAAAATTCCTTGTCATGAGCCAGCTGGGCACTTTGCTGACGCAGGGTAACGGTAATCTTGTGCAGATCGTTCTTCAGAAGGCTCAGTTCTCCTTCCCGATTGTCACGAATATCCAGAAGTTCCCCGCCTGCATATACCGAAGCCAGGTATTCTCCTAATTCCTGTAGCTTTTTATACCGGCTCCATGTTGTGCTCATCCAGAGCAGTGTGGTGAGAAGAACGGACCCGCTCCCTGTCAGTGCTGCCCAGGGGCCACCCAAAAAAGCCACAGAGCAGCCCTGAAACCAAAGTCAGAGCCATGCTGAGGGCGATAGGCAGATATAATTCCTTATTTCTTGTCATGGCCATCTACCTCCAGCCGATAGCCCATTCCACGCACAGTGGAAATGAGAGGGTGTCCTGGCATTTCCAGCTTGTCACGCAGTCGCTTGATATACACAGACAAGGTGTTGTCATTGACAAAATTTCCTGCCACATCCCAGATTCCTTCCAACAGTTGCCCCCGGGTGAGAGTCTGTCCAGGATGAGACAGAAAAGTAAGCAGTAATCGGTATTCCAGAGCGGTAAGCAAGATGGGAGTTCCGTTACGGGTCACTTGGCCTTTCTGTGTATCTACCGCCAGTTCCCCCAACCGAACCAACTGCTCCCGCTCTCCGGCCGCTCTGCGTAGTACGGCCCGGATGCGGCTGGCCACTTCCCGCAACCGAAAGGGTTTAACGATATAATCGTCAGCCCCCATATCCAGGCCCAGTACTACGCTTCCCTCATCCCCTCTTGCAGTGGCAAAAATCACCGGAATATTCCTGCTTTTAGCAGCAGCACACAGATCGTAGCCGCTACCATCAGGCAAACCGACATCCACCAATAGCAGCTGGTATTCTCCAGTCTCTAAGGCGTTTCTCCCTTGCGCCAGAGTGCCCTTGCAAGTGACACTCCACCCCTCCTGTTCCAGAGAATACGCCAGCCCGGCTGCAATAGTGGAGTCATCTTCAATCAACAATATCCGAACCATTGGGATGATTTCCTCACTTCAAATGTTTAATGTGCCATATTATTTTATCACGGAATAGTACTCTGTGCGTGACTGATCTGTCATCTGATATGTAATCTTCCTGGTAAATACATTGTTTCTGACAACTTTGTCACCTTCAAGTCATCGAATAGAAAGAAATGCCTCCTATCTTATATGTCAAGAGAGTTTAGGAGGCTGGCCATGAAAGAGTTCAAACATCTTCCCGGTCTGGATTTGATTCGGGTATTCGGAATCTTGGTGGTAGTATTCTATCATTATCAGGTAGAAACCGCCGTTCGGGGACTATGTCCAGCAGATTTTCTTCCCGCTATGGAGCCGCTGGTCCAAGTGGCGGTATACACCATGACTCTCCTTTCTGGATCTTGCTTGTGCTGGCAGGAAAAAAGCCGCAGCTGGTCCATGAAGCGCTATCTTTGGGGACGTTTTCTGGCCATTTACCCTCTTTTCTGGCTTTGCTTTTTTCCCATTTTTTTTTTTACAGCGATATTATATGTGGCAACAATGAAGGCGTAGCTCCGGGGAAACTGCTTCTCTCTATAGTGGGAGTATATGGATATTTTCAGTCTTTCACGCCTACGTTTTACAAAATTGGAGAGTGGTATTTGGGTTGTATTCTGTTCCTTTACGCTGTTTTTCCTGTACTTTGGCGCATGATTCGACGCCGGGGAGTTGTTCTCGCCGCCGTAGGAGCTCTCTTTGCCTGGTTGGCTTGTTGTTTTGTGGAAAATCCGGGGCAGCTTTATCCCACATTGATTGGCCAGCTGCCGTTGTTTTTCATGGGGATCTTTTGGGCGGGTGTCTCCCATCCCTTTGGATTCCAGGAATTTTAGCAGGAATGACCACTTTGGTACTGTATGGCCTTGGGTGTCCTGAATATTGGATTGTAACCGCAGCCAGTATTGGAGTGTTTGTAATGGTGTTTTATTTAGGGCAGTTACTCCTGTTTTGTGGTCCGTTTCTTCAAAAGGCTTTGCATTGGTTATCCCGTCGCTGTTTTGGAGTCTTCCTTGTACATCACTTGGCTATTACCTTGGTGATAGTCCCCGTTCTTGTCAACCACCGTGTAACGCCTCTCTACTGGGTTGGCGGGCTGTTACTTTTAACAGTAGGCAGCTTCGTGATTTCCTTTTTGTTGGATGGATTAAGCAGAAGCATCATAGGAACGCAAAGAATCGTCCTCATGAAAGAATCGTCCTCATGACAAATAGTTGTATTAAGCAAGTTTTACCTCTAAACAATTCTTCCGTGTGTTATTAGATTTTTTGCGGTTATTGCGTGCAAATATAAAACATAGCCCCTCCACCGGGTGTATTGCGGGCTCCAATATGCAACGATTGTTGCTCTGCCAGACTTTTTGCAACAGAAAGCCCAAGCCCATAGTGGCCATTGGTCGTACGGCTGGGATCTGCGCGATAAAACCGTTCAAAAATCCGTGGTAAATCCTTTTCGGCAATACCCTGACCGTAATCATGTACCCCGATTTCCACTACATTATTTTTCAGGAGGTTACAACAAATTTCGATGGTGGTATCTTCCTTCGTGTGGGCAATCGCATTGGTAATAAAGATACTGCCTATCTGGGTAAGTGCTTCTTCGTTAGCCATGATTTCAGGGTATGACGCTTCTTCAATCTTGAGACGTAACGGATGACGTTGCTGTTTGGCATAGATCTGGTATTTTTTCATAAAGCTGCAAGCAAAAGGTATCAGGTTCAATTGCTGTCAAAACCAGCTTGCGTTCTTGTCTATCTGAATTTGCCAGAAGCAATAAATCTTGTACCAAGTGACTCATCCGCAGAGCCTCGCTTTGCGTTGCATAAAACACTCCTGAAATTTCCGGAGAAGAAGGAATGTGCTTTTGCAGTACCTCCAGCCCAGCACGGATCGATGCTAGCGGCGTCTTTAGTTCGTGCCCTGCTGCTGCAACAAATTCTTTCTGCTGACGAACGGAATTCTCTACCGGTCTTAAAAGGCTCCGAATCAACCAGCTATTGATGACAGCCAAAATAATACATCCTAAGAGCAATAACACTCCGTAGGAAACTGCCTGATGCTGAATAAACGGCAGACGAACGCTCTGGCTTTGCAGAGCCAATATTTCAATTTGCGTTTTATCCTCGTGCCGAAAGTAGAATACATGGAAACGCCCTAAAGCAGTATTCCTTTCATCCTTTTTTGATGTCCACCCGTTTGAAGCCTGGGAGAGTTCATCCGTAGAAAGGCTATGCTCCGAGCGGAATATATTTTCCAATACGTCCGGTGTAAGTCCTCCAGTCGGTTCGAAACGGAATAATGGAGTTCCATTTTCAAAAATGTATATGTTGCCATCCAAATTTTCTTCCAGTTCCTGCAAAGTACTCTGATCAACCTGCCGGGAGGAAAGTAGTTTGATTTGGTATGATTCTATCTGGTCACAAATCTGAGCGTCCAATGAGGCTTCATATCTGTTGCAGGAAAAAAGAATGTGATTCCTAAACACAATGCCAAGATCAGCCCCGTGATGCCAGTATAAAGGAGAACCAGTTTTAGCCAAAGTTTTTTAATCATGGATGTTCTCCAATCGGTATCCGACACCCCGAATGGTCATGATCGTCAGGCAGATACCAGCTTTTTTTAACTTTTTGCGTACAAAGTGGATATAGGTGTTCAGATTACTTTCTTCAATCTCAGTGTCATCGCCCCAAACCCGGGAAAGCAGTCGCTCTCTTGTAAACAACTGATGCGGGTATCGGAAAAACACTTCCAAGAGGTCCGCTTCCTTTTTTTGATAGTTGACAGTGTCCTTTTGGCCCACATAGTTCCAGCTGATTACAGTCTAATGTTGCATCCTCGTAATGAATTTGGTTGCTTTCCTCCACAGCCATCGCTTGTGAGGGCCTGCGAAGTAATGCGTGGAGGCGAGCTACAAGTTCTCGCATGGCAAATGGCTTGGCCAAGTAATCGTCCGCACCAGCTTCCAGCCCATCCACTTTGTCGTCTAAGCCGCCCATAGCAGTCAGCATCAGCACCGGAGCTGATACTTTGGCTGCCCGGGCCTTTTTCAAAATCGTTAGGCCATCCATCGAAGGAAGCATCCGGTCCAGGCAACAAGCATCATAACAGTTATGAAGAAGAAGTTCCAAGCCTGTCTCGCCATCATGGCAAAAGTCTGAATCAATTCCAGCATCTTGCAAGCCCGCACGCATGATTTGGCAAAGATTTTTATCATCTTCTATTATCAAAATTCTCACGATGTTCATCTCCCTAGTTTATTATAACAAACCATTCTTTAATCAATATTTAAATAAGGGTGCTCATCTTAAATTTTGTTTTAACATTGATCTGTTATGATATATACAACCAAAAAGCGAAAGGAGTCAACTGTATGAATCGCTTAATCAAGAGCACGGCACTGGGACTTTCGGTGTTGATGGGATGTTCTCTGTGCGCGTGTGGTGTAACGGATTCTTCACTGGGGCAGAAAACAGAAATCAATCCAGGGTTGTGGGTTGAAAAAGAGGTGGCTTTGGAGCCTGATCCGAGTGATATCCTTGCCCTCACAACCACCACTGATGGCCAACTCCTCTGTGCGACCGTCCAGTCAAACGGAGAGGCATCCCAGAAGGTTGATGTGCTTTCTTCTTCGGATGGCTACACATGGGACACCACGCCAGTTTATTCGGTGGAAGTGCCGGGGACTTGCATCGAAGCAAGCCTGACGGAAAGTGGCGTTCTTGTTCTGATCAGGACTGAAGATGAAGAACAGATTTGGTACGGAGCGAAAGAGACAGAATGTTCTCAAGTCCAACCTGCCGATTCTGAAGTAACTGACATCAACAACATTCAATTTGTCAACTCGGATTCTTTTTTGATGGCCGGACGGGATACCAATAACCAGTCCGTTGCAGCTATCTTTTCGCTTCGCGATGGCCGTATGGTTACGAAAGTTGGGGCCGGAACGGAATGGGGGGGATTTGCCCAACACGGGGATGAACTTGCCTTCATATCCGAAACGGACAAACTATCGACTCTGAAGGCAAATGGTGAGATACAAGAAGGTAATGTCGAGGGACTCGAAAACATCATTGCTGCCTATTGTGATTCACAGGGAAATTACTATTATGCAGACAGCGAGGGAATTTACCGGGTTGCTGCTGGTGGAACCTTAAAAGAAGAAATCACTCCATCCAGCGGGTTTGCATTTTCGGTACAGGGAAAAGTAATCACAAATCTCGTTTACTTCCAAGACAGCTTTTTCTGTGTTGTCAAAGACACGTCTGACGATTCCGCACAACTTTATTCGTATACATTTGATCCTGACGCGACACCGTCAGAGCAGATTGAGCTCACTGTCTGGTCACTGTCCGATTCTCCCACTGTACGAAGAGTCCTTTCAGAATATCAGCAGCAACACAACGATATCGCCATACAGTATACAGTCGCCGGCAGCGATGATCTGGCAACCGAAGATGTACTGAAAGCATTAAATACAGAACTGCTTGCTGGGAGCGGTCCTGACCTAATCGTCTTTGATGGCATAGATGTTACACCTTATATCGAAAATGGCGTTCTGGCTGATTTAAACGAGTCGCTGCAGGAATTTTCAATCTTGGATTCGATTAAAAATGCTTTCTCCGTGGATGGAAAGACTTATATTGCTGCTGCACGGTATGCCATTCCATCTATTTGGGGAACCGCCGATGACATGGATCAAATTACAGATCTATCTTCCTTTATAGAGTTCGTAAAATCCTGCCCTTCGCGTGATGACTACAATTTGTCCGACAATGCTTATTATACAGCCCTTCCAGAGGAAGACAAATATGCGGCTTCGTTTATGACGCCTCAGGAAATCCTCCAGTTCTTGATGAGCACCTCTGCTTCCGAATTGATTACGGATAACACACTGAATCAAGAGCAACTGCAACAACTGTTCCAAGCCATCGAATCTATCGGCACTTACTACAACATGGCTTCTTATCGCACGGAGCAGGAGGACGATTCGATTGTCTATTCCGACGGCGGAGACTCCATCACCATTTCCGGTGCTTCACGCGAAGTCATTAACAAACGAGCAAGGATTGGACGGAATCTGATTGATTCTCCTGCGTTCCTGGGCTGGATCACTAAAAATTGGGAAGGTCAAGCACCTGAATTAAAATCCGCACCGGGCCTTTGTGAAAGGGCTTATTCTCCGAAGGTCTTACTTGGAATAAATGCTAGTAGCCCAAATCAGGAAGCTGCAAAGGATTTGTTGAAAGCGTTCTTTGCTTCGGATATCCAAAATACGGTTGTTGGAGATGGCCTGCCCGTTATTGAAAGCAGTTTGGATGCAAGAATTGACGCAGCTGTTGAAACATACGGTACAGATCGCGAAATGCTGGCTGATTTCCTCAAAGGCGTAAAAACGCCTGTGATTGTTGATGAAGTAATCGCAGACAAATTGTTGCCGTACGCCGAGGCGTTGGCAAAAGGACAGCAAGATGCTGAATCGGCTACGCAGGCAGCAGAAAAAGATTTGCGCCTTTACTTGGCAGAACGTGGGTAATCGCAGTAGACCTTCTTTGCCTGTATTAGCGGTTCCGACATATTCAAATCTTCAACAGAGCTTTTCATACACATTTTAACTTGTTTATTAAGAATAGGAGAAACTCAAATGAAACGAAATCTGTTTTTATCGGCCATTTTGCCGTTTTCCCTCGCTGTCGCCCTGTGCGCCTGCGGCTCTACTCCTGGGGAAAGTACGCCATCAGAAAAAACGCAGAGCTCCGTTTCACAGGCACAAACGGATTCCGCTGCAACAGGCAACGAAATTTCGATTGGCAACAATTTTTCGATTGAAGCCGGTACAGTTCTTTCGGATGGCTCTATTTATTTTGTGGGGCGTGAAGGTGCCGATGGCTTCTGTGCCTATGTCTCTACAGATGATGGGGACAGCTGGACAAAGGAAGAACTGCCCTGGGCCGACCAGACTGTTGTGGGAATCAAACTGCGTCCGGATGGCTTCATGCTGGGCATGCAGGGACAGCAGGTTGTTTATGCCGCCCGCGGCGAGGACCTTAAAACTGCGGATATTTCCGCGCTGGGAGCAATTGACGGAATTTCTGCCGTTTATCCTATTGATGGTGACACCTTTACCGTAACGGGTGGAAGAACGGAAACTTGTGAATGAGGATGGCCAAGAGCAGGAAACTATTCACCCCCTTCCCTTCGAGGATATGGTGTTGCAGTATGATGGCTCGTTGGTAACACAGTGGGGAGAAGGAATCGCTGCGGACCAAGCGGGGTATTACGCGTCAGATGAAGAAAAGCTGTACTATGTCGACTTTGAAACCAACGAGTGCCGTTCTTTGGATGGGGCAGGGCAAATCGATAGCTACGGAGTCTTAGCGACTATTAAGGGCTCATCTTTCTGCCGAAACGGCATTTTCTATTATGTGGACGATCAAGGCATCGTTGCCTACGATACCACCAACAATTCCGAATCACGGATTCTGACAGACACCCTTGCACCTTTTCTGCAGGATGATGTCAGCTGTGTCACATTGATCGTTACAGATCACCAAGCTATCGCTGTTGCAGCAGATCTGAACTCCGAGACGCAGACGGTATATCGCTATGAAATCTAAGCGCAAGCGGTTTGCCCGTCCCATCGAAAAGCTGCATTTCAAAAAGAATACATTTCGCCGAAAGGGGAAAAAAGCGTTCCAAGCATGGATGTTTTTGCTTCCCTCACTGATAGGAATTGGTGTTTTCCTCTTTGTTCCGTTTGGAGAAACTATCCGGCGCAGCTTCACAAACCCTTTGGGAACAAAATTCCTTGGTATGAAAAATTACCAATCCATTTTTTCAAATGATGCCTTTCGTTTGGCAGTAGCAAACACAGTGAGATTTATCCTGGTCTGCATTCCGCTACTTCTCGTAACCAGCTTGATTTTCGCTCTTTTGATACGGAAAATCCTGCCCAAAGGGGAAAAGCTGCAAACAGCTTGCCTATTGCCTATGGCAATTCCGGTTGCCAGCATCTCTTTACTATGGAAAGCTCTTTTCACACAGAACGGTATTTTGAACAATCTTTTGTCCTTTTGGGGAGTACCGGAAATTTCTTTCCTTGATAGCAGTGCGGCTTTCGGGGTACTTGTAGGTACTTACCTTTGGCGGAACATCGGATACGATATGATTCTTTGGCTGGCCGGTTTGGATGCGATTCCTGCCAGCATGTATGAAGCAGCCGAAGTTGACGGCGCAAACAGCTGGCAAATTTTCTGGAAAATCACCTTGCCAAATTTACCGTCTACCATGGGGCTTATCACAATCCTCAGTATTTTGAACACGTTCAAGGTATATCGGGAAGCCTACCTAGTGGCAGGAAATTACCCGGATGACAGTATTTATCTCTTGCAGCATTTGTTTAACAACTGGTTTTCTTCTTTGGATCTTGGTCGATTGTCGGCAGCGGCTGTTGTTGTTGCCCTTGCGCTGCTTCTGGTAATTCTGCCATTTTTGAAAATGTTGCGGGAGGGTTCCGAGTGAAAAAGCGTAAAAAGGCCGTTCGTCTTCCTTATCTGGTATTGGTACCCTTTGCCGCATCTGTGTGCCTGGTGATTTGGATGATCTTTTCTGGTGCGCTTATGAGTACCGATGAAGCAACGCAGAGCCTTGGCGGAATTTTCGATGGGACTTCTGCGGTGCATTGGCCGTTGATTCCCAATTCGCCCACCTTACAGCCATTGATCGAAGGCCTATTGGATACACCAGAATTCTTTGTTATGTTTTGGAATACCTGTATCCTCACATTTCCGCAATTGATTGGGCAATTTCTGCTTGCCAGTCCTGCTGCATGGGCGTTTTCTCGTTTTACTTTTCGAGGTCGAAATCTTCTTTTACTATTTATACGATTCTGATGCTACTTCCGTTTCAAGTTCTCATGGTGCCTGATTATTTGGTTTTGGATCGGTTGGGACTCATGGATACAGTTTGGAGCATCATCTTGCCCGGTGCCGTTTCCACCTTTCCAGTCTTTATTATGAAAAAGGGGTTCGACGGTATTCCCGTTTCCGTTCTGGAAGCAGCCGAACTGGATGGTGCCGGTGCCATTACAACCTATATAAGAATTGGTCTTCCGCTTGGAATCCCTGGCATCCTGTCCGCATTGCTTTTATCTTTTATTGAAGCCTGGAATGCAATTGAACAACCGCTGGTGTTTTTGAAGAGCCAAAACCTTTGGCCCATGTCCCTGTTCCTCGCCAATATTACACAGGATGACATTGGAATTGCTATGGTGGCCAGTGTGTTTATGTTATTGCCCGTAATTCTGATCTTTCTGTTTGGGCAGAGATATTTGATTTTGGGAATCCAATCAAGTGGAGTAAAGGAGTGAACCGGATTTGAAATCAAGTCCAAAACAAACGGATTATCCTATTTACAGTGAGGGCAAGCTGTCCGAGCGCAAACAATTGTTCCACCTTTCACTTCGGAATCGCCTTCCCGCTCTGCGTCAGACTCCGATTTCGGAATCCGATACTGACTCACAGAACGATGAACGTCAAGCATTAAAAAGAATTGTCGTATTTTTTGCTGTCATGTTGATTCTGACTTTGGTTGCTAGGGGAACCAGCAGTGCAATTCGGCCAGTTGTAACTACACAGCAGGCAAAGGCTGGAACAATTAGTCAAAGCGTTCAGTCGTCCGGCTCTATCACAGCATCCAGTGTGCTTTCGGTATCCTTGCCTGAGGGCATCGTGCTCGACAACATTTTGGTAAAAGAAGGGCAGTCTGTCGTAGAGGGGCAAACACTTGCAACCTGTGACGTGGATGAACTTTCGACAAAGCTGGATCGCGCCAAGGCTTCTTTGCAGAAAAGTAAGGCGGAGTATAACCAACTTTTATCAAACGCAGTGCTGGATGATACGAGTGTTGCACGAACCCAGCAGGCTTTGCTCCGTGCCTATGAAGCAGATCAGAAAGCCTACGAGGAATTAGAAAAATTGCGAGCATCGGAAAATCCGGCCCCGGAAGCAATCAGCACTGCTGAGCAAGCTGCCGATGATGCACATTGGGCAGCACAGCAGGCTGAGTATGATCGTAACAGTGCTTTAGCCTCCTACCAGGAGATGCAAAGACAGAACAATCTTTCTGCGCAGGTGAATCAGGCTTCCGCCGAAGATGTTGCCCTTGACATTAAGGATACACAAGCGGAAATTGAACAGTTGGAACAGCTTGTGAATCAGCAAGGAGTGATCTCCTCGCCCTTCTCAGGCGTTATTTCAAACGTCGAGGCCGAAGTTGGAACGGAAAGTACTCAAACATTCTGCACTATTTACGATACTTCAAAGGGATATCTTTTTGCTTGCGAACTCCCTGCTGCTCAGGCCAGTGATTGTCAAACCGGATTATCTGCTGTTATAAAACAGGGGGACCAGACTGAGACTGCTGCAATTACCGCGATTTCTGAAAATGCAGAGAATGATACAGTAGACATCACCATTCAATTAACCGCTACCGATTGGAAAGTTGGTCCTGCGGATGCAGAAATTGTTCTCAGTGAACAAGATTATGACCTTTGCCTGCCTAACACTGCAATCCATCAAGACAATCAAGGAGATTTTGTTTTCGCTGTTGAAGAAAAAATACGGTTTTAGGCACCCAAAATGTTTTGGTTCGCATTCCAGTTACTGTTTTGGAGGTAGGTCAATCACAAACTTCCATCGAAGGAGCCATTTTGCCAGAAGACTCTATCGTTGTGCAAAGCACTCGTTCCCTTGAGGCAGGTTCTAAAGTGCGGGTGAAAAATGAAAATGCGTAAAGTATACAAAATCATGTTGCTTGCCGTCTTATTGTCGGTGGCACTATTTTGCCTTACAGGTGCTTATCGAGCAGCAGATCAAATACAGACAGCGTATGCGCCGTATAGCTTTCGATACAAGGAGGCATTTTCGTCTGATCAAATTCAATCAGCCCATAGGTTTCAAGCTGGTGAGGATGGCACACAGTATGCGATGACTCTCTGGAATGAAACAAAAGAAGTGCTGAAAACAGATTTGCACAGTATCGATGCGCAGGTGGTTTTTTATTCCGGCGATGCAGCAATTGTTTTTCCTGCCGTTTATATACAGGAATCAGCACCGGGTGCTGTCGATGTGAATGGCTGTGCTGTCAGTGAATCTATCGCCTTGGATTTGTTTGGCAGTACAGACATTGTTGGTCAAACTTTGCAAATAGGAGACCGTAATGTTCAGATTCGGGGAGTTTTTCAGGGACAGACAAATCTCGCCATTACAGCGGCACAAGAATCTGATATGTTGAAAAATGTAGAGCTTGTAGGCTCACCAGGTGGCGATTTACGAGAAATGGCTGTTGATTACGTCACCGCTGCAGGCTTGGGTACTCCCTGATCAAATTTGTACTGGAAAAACCTGGGGCAACTTTTTTGTGGCACTGTGTTCTATCCCTCTTTTTAGTCTCAGCACTATGGCTTTTGTTAGTAGGGTTTAGGATAAGTCTGCGTTTCCCATCATGGCTCCGCATTACCATCTGGTTTGCCGTCTTATTTGTGTTCGCACTACTTCTCCCTTATTTATTAGGTCAAATACCTTCTTGGCTGTTACCGGCTCAGTGGAGCAATCTTGGCTTTTGGCCGGATCTTGTGAATATCTTAAATGAGAGGCTTAACGAAACCCTGTCACTCGTTCCCACCACTCGGGATGTTTTCGCCAAAAGGCAGGCAATAGAGTTTACGTTGTGGTTACTCGCTTGCTTGGGAGCTTTAGGATTAAGCGTGCGGGTGTTAAAACAAAGATGATAATACACTGTTGCCCATCTTGATGATGCCGTGTCCCTCGCTGGCGTTGCGCAGAAATGAGTGAAGCCAATGTTAATAGCCTTTTGCCAGGGTACCATATTGACCAGCTTAGAGAGGTATGGGTGAAGCCTGATACCAGTGAAAACAGCACTGCATGTTGGAAACTTGGGAATGACACTACTCTCGTTGTAAGTTATAAAAAATAATGGTATAGTTGCGATTTGTGGCCTTAAAGACGATAGCGGTGCCTCCATAGGAGAATAACAAATTCAAGTTTGATAGCCAGGCTGATTTTTCGAAATAGTTATTTGAAAAAGTCGGAGTCGGCCCATCAACCAGTTATGTACGAAAATAAACGAATATATATTTTGATCCTGCACAGAATCGTGCAGGGTCATTTTGTTGATATGTTCTGAAAAATGCTATCCGCGTGGCATGGCTACTTGATGTATGTCAAGTGCAATGAACTAAAAATAGTGATTGTGGAAAAAATCAAGAGAACGTACTCTTATAGTATAGAGCAGCAACGCTCATACAAGGATGGCAAGTGTACCAGTGTTTTTGTACATTTCCCTTATGAATTTGCCCCTTGTACAATGAAAAAACAAGGAGGCGTTCGAAATGACAGACTATATTGGGAATTACAAGAATCGACCGCGCAGGGTGGTGTTTTATGGTCGCGTTTCAACAGAACATGAGGAACAGCTATCTGCGCTGGGAAATCAGATGGAATGGTATACAGACCTTGCATTACGCAATCCCAACTGGACCGTTGTGGCGCAGTACATAGACGAAGGCATAACCGGTACCCAAATGAAGAAACGTCCATCATTTATGCGGATGATAGAGCACGCAAAGGAACACCGCTTTGACTTGATTGTCACCCGTGAATTGTCGAGGTTTGCGCGTAACACGGTGGATGCGTTGAATGCTACGCGAGAACTGAAGCAATACGGCGTGGAAGTCTATTTTGTAAATGATGGCATCTGGACAATGGACGGTGATGGAGAAGTTCGCTTGACCATTATGGCGAGCATTGCCCAAGATGAAAGCCGCAAGACCAGTGAGCGCGTAAAAGCCGGACAGAAGATGAGCCGTGAGAAAGGTGTACTCTATGGCAGCGGTAATATTATCGGTTATGACCGTGTGGATGGAACTTATGTAATCAATGAGGAACAGGCGGCAACGGTGCGCAGAATCTTTAATCTGTACGCCGAGGGGCACGGAGAAACGACTGTTGCCAAAATGCTTATAGAAGAAAACCGCAAGGATGGCGGTGGTGGCCTGAGCTGGACGGCGAGCAAGGTATCACGGGTACTCCGCAAGCCCACTTACAAGGGCTATATGACCTATAATAAATCCCATATTGATGACTTCCTCAGCCATAACCGCATCAATCACAGCGAGGGAGGACTTTGTTCTTGTAAAGGGAAACTTTGAGCCAATCGTCTCAGAGGAGCTATGGGAAACCTGCAATCAGATCCGCAGTAAGCGAGCTGCATTTGTCAAAGGAAAAGATGGTCGTGCCCATAAATTTGGTGTGTCCTTTCCGCAGAACAAATGGACGAAAATCCTGTTTTGCGATTGTGGGATGCGATTCCAAATCGAAGGCTACGATAAAACGGCCAACGGTGGGAAAAATATGCGGCTTATCTGTGCACGGTCGAAAATGTTCAAAAAAAAGATGCCGCCAAGCACTGAACGGTATTCCTTGTCCGGCACCATACGCATCTACGGAAATCAACAATGAGATTATAAATGTCGAAGGCTTACTGCAAAGTTCCATACAGGAACAGCGTCCTAAAGCAAGTTTAGATATGCACAGCATCGAGGCCGCACTCAGCGATGATGCCTCTTTTCCGGATGGTAAAATAGAGCCGGGCTTTCTGGACAGGTATGCCAACCGGATTGTAAAAAGCAATAACCGCTACATTTGGATGTTGCAGTTGATGAATGTGCAGCAGATCATGCCTATCCAATCGGAAAGGCAACCGATAGCGATGGTTACCTATAAAAGTGGCGTTCCCTATGATATTGAGCAAGAGCAAATCGGCAAGCGGGATAAAGAAAAGTGCTGGACTCGATTGCGCGACAATATGTCGTCCACAGGATTTCTTTTTTGAACATGGGCCGAACCACAAGAAAGCGTAAGTTGGTGGAATGGCTGGAAAGCTGTCAAGAAAATCAGGTGAGCGTGCTGGATGAAAAGATACCACTTTTGAGTTTTGCGGTTGACTTTGAATTTATTATTATCATTGATGAATGGGATGTGCTTATCCGGGATGAGTCGGCAAATAAGAAAGTACAGGATGAATATATCCGTTTCCTGAGAAGTATGTTCAAGGGAACGGAACCTACGAAATATATCCAGCTCGCCTATCTTACAGGAATTTTACCGATAAAAAAGAAAGAACACAATCGGCACTTAATAATTTCCGTGAATATTCGATGCTGAATGGGACCACTGGCCTCTTATATTGGATTCACAGAGGAAGAAGTAAAAAGAACTTTGTGAGGAATATAAAAAAGGATTTTTTCAGAGGTGAAGCGCTGGTATGATGGCTATCAATTAGGAAAATATCATGTCTATAATCCAAACGCAGTCGTAAATCTGATGACCGATGGAAATTTTCAGAGTTACTGGTCTGGAACGGCTTCCTATGATTCGATCGTTCCATTGATTAATATGGATTTTGATGGATTAAAGACTGCAATTATTGAAATGTTGTCGGGGGCAGCGGTCGAAGTGGACGTTGCTTCATTTCAGAATGACATTGCGAATATT
>VOFC01005102.1_pt1 | contig 29893 bp, 51 predicted proteins | sample 5384161 | NCBI WGS metagenome assembly VOFC01 (sample SAMN12384722, study PRJNA508395) | human gut metagenome | isolation source: healthy gut B | host: Homo sapiens
TTTGTCATATATAATTTTGCAGTCATAAAGTCATTCCACTGATACACACCGTTAAATAATGCAATGGTCGCCAGTGCCGGTTTTGAAAGCGGCATTGCAATCGACAAAAATATTTTTCCAAACTCCCGCACCATCGATCTGTGCTGATTCTTCCAGCGAAGCCGGTATCTGCCGGAAGAAGTTCATCAGGATTACCACGTCATAATAACTGAAAAGCTGTGGCAGTATGTACACCATAAAAGTTATTTAACAGCCCTAACTGCTTCATTAAGGTAAGTTGGAATCATTCCGCCCGAAAAAAACATCGTGATAATTCCCATTACCGTATATAGTTTTCTTCCTCTTAAATCCTTTTTGCTAAGTGCAAAAAGCCACCATTGCACAGAAGAAAACATGTGTGACCACGCCGATAACCGTCTTTGCCACGGAAATAAAGAACGCCTTCCAGATAGAAGTATCTTTAAATACCGCGCGGTAATTGTCTAAAGACCATTCTTTCGGGAAGAAAATAAATCCTCCCTCCGCCAATGCCGTACTTCCTGAAAAAGAAGATGCCAGCACATTTAAAAGCGGTACTAAAATAATAATTGTGATAAGCAGAATGACCGTGACATTCACGAAGTCAAAAATTCTGTCTCCTGTAAATTTTTTTGTTTTCATACTTTTTCTCCTATAAAACTGATTCCTCATTGATTTTTCCGGTAATCTTATTCGCCGTCACAAGCAGGATAACGGAGACAACCGATACTCCAAGCCCAACTGCTGTTGCATAGGAAAAATCGCCCTGCGTCATACCCATCCGGTACACATAAGAATCAATGACTTCTGCTTTTTGCCTGATTCTGTGAGTTCATTAAAACAAGTGTCTGATCCAGATTGGACTTTAATAATCCACTGATCGTCAGGATAAAATTTAAGCTGATAATCGTTTTCATAAGAGGCAGCGTAATACTTGTAATCTGTCTGAGTCTGCCTGCACCGTCGATTCTTGCCGCTTCGTAATAGGTCGGATCAATCCCGCCATCGTTGCAAAGATAGAGCACTGTTCCCCATCCAGCTTCTTTCCACGTATCAGACAGAGATGCGATCCACCAGTATTTCCCGGAATCCAGTAAAAAGTTTGTCGGATTGTCTACCAGTCCCACTGCCATCAGTATCTGATTTAACAGTCACTGTGGTAGAAAGCCAGTTAATGATCATACCACCCAAAACAATCCACGAAAGAAAGTGTGGCAGATAAGAGATTGTCTGGATAATTCTTTTAAATGGGCCATCCTTAATTCATAAATCATAATGGAAAGTATAATTGGCGTTGTGAATCCGATCAAAAAGTTTCAGGAAGCTGATCCCAAGCGTGTTAATGACCGACTGCCAAAAAAATATTTATCCGTTGCAACGATTTTTGAAATTAGCCCATCCAACCCATTTTGCCGAATCGATCGTATCGATGACCGTGTAGCTTTTAAACGCAATGGTCAATCCATAAATTGGCATATAGCAAAAGATAATCATAAAGATAATCCCCGGTATTACCATCATCTGCAATGGTAATTGTCTGCGGTAATCTTTCACAAACAATTTTGCTTTTTCTACCAGTGATTGTTTTTTCTTTTTTCTCTTTGTTCTTCATTGTATTCAACTCTCCCAAGCGCTTATTTCTTACTTATTTGTGTAATAAATGATAACATTCGCACTTGCTTTGTCACAAGCGCATATCTTGTCTTCGAATAGGTCAATATTGCAATTTTTTTTCTTGTGAGTCATGATAGGATGATATCAAGATGCAAAATTCTGTTTTTGCAATTTTTTTAAGAAGGCTTCTGGCATAATAGTGGAAGCCTAACACCATAAATTAACAACAACATATTGAAAAAACCACTTGTGTCCTTTAATGTATTAACTGCGAAGAAAAACACAAAAGGAGTATTCACAAGTGGCTTCAGTTAATACATTATGCAAAAGTGTCCCTAATGTCAAGAACACAGTTATAAAAAATTGTAATCTTTACTCTGATAAGAATGGAGTTAAACATATTCGTATCCAAGCAAGACCTAATAAATGGCACGAGAACGACTGCCCATTCTTCGAGACAGACCGTATTACAGATGGTTTTGATATTTTTTCTGGGTATTTAATGACGCCAGCAGTTTTGTTGCCACACACTGGCATACTGCCATCGAGATTATGTATATTATAGACGTTTGAGAGGTCGATGTTATGATGAATCAGCAGACGGTCATTTTAAAACCCGGAGATGTTTTTCTGATCGATTCAAGGCTTCCTCACTCCACAAAATCAGTTCACGGAAATCATGCAGTATTAATTCAGCTTCCTTATGAATTTTCAAAAAAATATATCCCCGATGTCGATTCCTTTATTTTTTGGTTTTGACTGCCACACTGATAATGCCATTTTACGCACCAAAATTGATTCTTTAATCGATGTCATTCAAAAATGAGAATTGTATATGAAATTCAACCAAAAGGTGCTTTGCTGCGGTTTAACAGTCTTCTTTTTGAAATGCTTTATCTGCTCTACCACAGTTTTTCGAGGGAAGTGGAATCCTCCCAGTTCAAAAAAAGATGTTAAAATCCGAAAAAATGTTTTAACATCTCTCCCGGTGAATACCGTAAAAAATGCCCGTACATAACCAGCATCATTGCATACAAGTCCTGTCCCAATGCAAACTTCGTATCACGGCATGCCATGAATGCTGTCTCAACAAAGTGTTTTTTGATGTTATCTAATAAGATATCGCCCGCTTTGGAAACTCCACCGCCGATCACGATGATCTCCGGGTTTACCACACATGCAATATTAGAAAGGGTGGAGCCTAAAGATTTCACATACTTCATCTACCAGTCCGATTGCAATTGCATCTCCTGCCTTTTGCTGCGTCAAAGACATCTTTGCAGTCAGGTTTGAATTTCACGAATGCTTGTCTCCTCGGTAGATTTTGCAAGTTTTCTCTTTGCGAGACGAACGATTCCTGTCGCGGAAGTATACTGCTCTAAACATCCGTACTGTCCACAGTTACAAGCTTCGATCTCATCATTGTTCACGGTGATATGTCCGATCTCTCCGCCGGCTCCGTTAAATCCTGCAACTACTTTTCCGTCTACGATGATTCCACCGCCGACACCTGTTCCAAGTGTTACCATAATGACATCCTTAGAGCCCTTTGCTCCACCCTGCCACATTTCGCCTAAAGCGGCAACATTTGCGTCATTTCCGACTTTGATCGTTAATCCGGTCAGGTTGCCTAACTCTTCTGCAACATTTACCACGCCCCAGCCAAGATTTACACAGCGGTGTACCACGCCCTGACTGTCAACCGGTCCCGGAACTCCGATTCCGATTCCCTGCACATCATCCTTGCTGATTGCTTCCTGTGCCAGCTTGTTGTCCACTGCCTTTGCGACATCGGAAAGGATCGACTCACCATTATTTTCTGTATTGGTCTTAATTTCCCATTTGTCTAATAGTGTTCCGTTTGTGTCAAAAAATCCGATCTTACAGGTTGTACCCCCGATATCAACTCCAAATGCGTATTTCTTCATGATTTTTCTCCCTGATTTCCCTATATTTTCTGCGTCTATGTACCCACCATAGTTTTGCCTGCATTATCTTAATGATAACGTTTCCATTTTTATCTGTCAATTGTATTCTATGGCATATTTTGCTTTATTTTTTACATCCTTTTTAAGTTACCAGATTTATGAAATAGTGCATTATTTTTAGATTTTAATTTTCAGCGTCAACCGATGTTTCTTCGACTGATGTCTCCTCATCCGGTATCTCTCCAACCGGTATCTCTCCAACCGGTGTCTCTTCTTCCGGCGTTCTTCTTCCGGAGTTTCCTCCGCCGGATTATCTTCAGGCTGTCCGCTCCCGCTCTCCTGCTGCTGGAGCAGATCATCCGAAATTCTTGCATATGGCAGAAATTCGAGCGGCTCCAGTCCCTCATGCGCCTTGCTCATAAATGACTGCCATATTTTTTTCCCGGATAAGTGTTCCCCATTAATCCCTGCAATTTTTTGGCATATCATAGCCTACCCAGACACTTGTAGTATAATATCTCGTATAACCGACAAACCATCCGTCTTTCTGATCGTTTGTCGTTCCCTGTCTTGCCCGCGCACGGCATATCTCCAAGGTCAAGTCCTTTTCCGGTTCCGTTTGTGATGACGCCTTTAAAACATCCGTCATCATGCGCGCCGCATTTTTCTTATAGATCAAAACCGGGTTCTGCCCCGAATCATATAAAACTGTTCCGTTTCCATCCTCGATCTTCACGATACAGGTTGGTGTGCGGTAATATCCGTCATTCTCGATCGTTGCAAAACCGGATGCCATCTCTAACGCAGAGACACCGTTCGTGAAACCGCCCAGTGCCGTTGCAAGCCTGTAATCAGACGGACTGATCCTGGAAAAATTCATCGCCTTAAGATAAGACAATCCTTTATCCGGCGTGAGTTGGTCATATAACTTCCATGCGATCGTATTGACGGATTTTTCCACCGCAGTGCGGACCGTAATCTCTCCGAGATATGTGCCGTTGGCATTCCTTGGTCCATCCTCAATCGGCTCATCGGTCACAATCGAATCCGGCGTATAGTTCTGCTCAAAACTTGGCGTATACACGGTCAGCGGTTTTATCGCACTACCCGGCTGCCTGAAACTCTGATAGGCACGGTTTAAGGTATAACCGGAAATTCCTGACTTCGCCCGCCCACGATCGCACGCACATATCCGTTGTCATTATCAATACAGACCGCAGACGCCTGCAGTTCATAGACACCCTCGTCATTTACCCCGGTATAACCGGAAAGCGTATCATTCACCGACTGCTGCAATCCGTCCTGCAATGACAGGTCAATGGATGTGTAAATGCGGTATCCGCCGGTATAAAGTTTTTTTCTGGCATTCACTATAGAGCGCACTGTAAGTGTCCTCATATGCCTGCTGCTCCTCATCTGTCTTAAAATCCTCATGGAAAACAAACCCCTGCTGCTCCATCAGCGCCCTTGTTGCACAGTAGTAGGTGTATGTCTCAACGTAATCATTTTTGCAAGTGCCTGTGGACGGTTCAATGTGATCTGCTCCGCAACCGCCTGCGCGTAATCCATCTGTGAGATTTTGCCGTCATCGAGCATATTTTTCAAAATACGGTCACGTCGGGAAACGGTGTTGTCTTTGTTTGTCACCGGATCATAGAGCGTCGGGTTATTCGGAATTGCACACAAAAAAGCAATCTGGGACAGAGAAAGACTTTCCACATCACGGTCGAAATATCCTCTCGCCGCAGACTGGATCCCGTAATATCCGTTTCCAAAATAAATATTATTTAAATAGAACTCCAAAATCTGATCCTTGGAATATTTGTTTTCGAGTTCCGTTGCAATATACATCTCTTCCACTTTTCGCTGCCACGTCTTTTCCTGTGACAGAAAAATATTCCGGGCCAGCTGCATGGTGATCGTACTTCCACCCTGCTTCACTTCACCATTTTGTACCATCGCCTTTACTGCACGGAGCAATGCACGGTAATCAATTCCATGATGCCTGAAAAACTTTTTATCTTCGATACTGACAATGGCAGTCACTGCATCCACCGGCATCTCCTCAATGGAAACGTAATAGGAATCTTTTTCCCCTTTCAGGGTGGAGATCACGCTTCCATCCGATGCATAGACAATGCTAGTCTGATTTGCCTTAAAAGTATCCACATCCGACTGTCTGACAAGCCGCACTGCCTCCTGCTTTAATTCCTCAACCTGTTTTCCATAACCGCCGTAAAAATAGTAGGCAGCCGCTGTGAGCACCAGTACCAGAAGTACAAGCTGTATGCGGAAAAAGTGCCAGAATAGCCGGTGTTTTTTTTTTTCTTTGTTTTTGACATCATGCACTCCTTTCTGGCTCTGTCATTGTTTTTCTAATAAAATCTGCTTTTTCTAACATTAATCTTTCCAGATTTCTCCATGGATATGCATGATCTGTCGTAACGATTTCATAGTTTCAAAGATATCATTTATCCTTTAAAAATTCAGGTCGATCTCGATTCCTTTCAGATCCTCGTTCACGAGATTCTTCTCTTTGAGAATCTTCTGGATGTTTTTCTGTGCCTCATCCATTTTACTCGTGTTCTGTTTCTGCATGGAAACATCCTGTTTCGAGCTGATCGGCATTCTGCTGTCCCTCGATGATCTCTTCCTGATTTTTGCGCTTCTCTTGTGCCTCTTCGATCTGCTTATCCTGTTCTTCCTTCCTGTCTGCCGCTTCCTCTGCCTTCTCTTTCTCTTCCTCGACCTTCTCATCGGCATTGTTTTTGCCTTCCTCAATTAGCATTCCGAGGATCTCTTTATTGGCAGAATCCATAATCTCATCTGCGGCATCCGATGCTTTTTCCATATCTCTGGACTTTAACTGCTCTAACGTGGCATCCGAAATAGACGCAGTGAGCGCATTGACCTCAAACTGTTTGCGGTCTGCCTCCACGCTGACCTGCCCTTTCATGCTGTTTAAGTTCAGAACTTTCTTCTGGTACTCCGTGAGCGGTGCATTCTGCAGTTCCTTCAATCTGGAGAGCTCTTCGTCTGAAAACTGGTCATAGGAAGAACCGTTCATATTATTCTGGTACTTTTTCCAAAAGCTCTAAATCTTTCTGTTCCTGCGATCCGTCTGCCACACCATACTCTTTTCCTGCAAAGATTTTTTGGTATTCTCGATATCTTTCATTTTGGCACGAATCTCATTCATCTCGGATACTTTGACTTCTTTAACCCCTCCATATCCGCAATGCTGTCAGCGGATTTATTGTCACTTTTCCATGCATCACTGACCACTTTAATGCCTGTTTTTTCGCATTGTTTCTGCGCGCCTCGATCTGGCTCTGTGTGTCATTTTTACGCAGAAAACCTCCTGCGTTGACGGATTTTACGACATCCTGATGTCCTTTTTTCTCAGCAGCTTTCTGTGCCGCTGCCTGATCCACTCCACTCTGGTTTGCCCTGATTGCAATTGACATAAACTCATTCCCCCTGTAAAAACGTTTCTATGCAGATTATTATGAAACTCCTCACGAATTTCTTTGAATTGCCCGAAAATTTTTATAAACAATAGAATGCACGCTCCGCGAACACTCTGTTGTCATGAATTAGATATCGGCTTTTTTCATGTTTTCTTTAATGATACGCTTCCATCTCAATCAGGTTGTAATCGAGCTTCATTTTCTTTTTAGCATTTCCACTTCGCGTTTCTGGCAGGTAAAAAGGAATATCTGGTTTTTGTAAGGTCGAAAGTGTCTGCAAGGTCTGCGCCAGACGATCGTCATCATACATGGCAAACGCTTAATCCAATAAGATTGAAGCGTTTCTTCCTTCGTCACAACTTTTCCCACCGCAAGGCGCAGCGCCAGATAAATCTGCTCCAACGTGCACAGCTTAATAGCTCTGGTCTGACTTCCCTTCCCTCTGTCAGAATCTGCAGCTGCCCCTGCTCATCAAGCCTTACACTGTCATAAGCTCCTGCGGTAAATAAGGACACATATCTGGAAATCTCCGCATTCAGTTCATCCTGCATATCCTCATAAAAAGACTGGGAAATCCTTGTGATCTCCTGCGCCGCAAGCTCCAATGCCTGAATATCTTCCGCTCTTTGGTGCTCTGCCCAGCTCTGCACACCCCTGTCTTGTGATCTCTTCCTCCAGATTAAAAAGACGGTTTTCCTTTTCCCACAGAGAATCTTTCCACTCAGTAAGCATCTGGTCTGCCAGCCGTTTCTTTTGCTGCATCTGTGCTTCCATCACTTCCTGCTCACGCAGTTTCCTTTAATTGCTCTGCCTGCATGGATGCCGCTTGAGTTTGGCACGGTTTTGATTCTTTTTGTACTGCCGGATTGCAGAAAATAATGCGATTGCAAGAGCTGCAAGTTCACCGTCCAGAAAAGGGCTTGTGTTATGTAAACCTTGAAACCAAATAATATTATCGCGATCAGGATTGCGAAGAAGGATAGGATATAGCCAGTTTTTTCTGGCTGCCAATCTTCCGTACTGCCAGTCTGCTCATGGTACCTGGCATGAATTCCACTCTCATCATCTGCATAATGCGCTTCATATTCCTGATTCTCTCTGGAATTTCTGCTTATATTCTCCATGCTGCTTCCAGTTCCAAACTCCCTTTGCATCGCTTCATACTTTTCTATGGACTCACGTATCCCTTCACATTCTGTTCAAGCAATTCCTTCTCCAATCGAAGCTCCTTAAGACGCGCCTCCCGCTCCTCGTCTGCCCTTCTCTGCTCCTGCTGCAATTCCCGCTTTCTGGCATTGAGCGAAGCAGCTGCCTCCGCAACCGTCACGCCGCTGTCAGAACCATCCGATGCCTGTGCGAGATACTCTGCAAGGATTTTCACCATCTGGTTTCCAGTGGCAGCTCCCGCCTGCGTGATATCGTAGGTACTGGCATAACTGTCTTTGCTGACACCACCCAAAAGCATGGTCAGATCCCCAAAGCCGACCGACAGTTCCTCCCCATCCAGCTCATTCCTCAGATAATCGGTTTTTCTCTTTGGAATAAAAATTGCGTTCCAGATAAAACTTCTGCTGCCCAACCGTAAACTTTAGTGCACCCGCATAAAACGACGGTGCATGCCACGGTTCATACTGACTGTAGGCATCCGTGACAGCACTCCTGCCCCTTCCTTTTTCCCATGCCAAAAGCATCGCACATAAAAAGCTGTGTAATGTCGATTTTCCCGCCTCATTTTTTCCATATATGACATTCATCCCCGGTTCAAAGGATATGTTTTTGTTCTGTAGCTTTCCAAACTGAAAAATGTCTGCTTCCTTTATCTGCATATCTCATGCCCCAACAATGCGCTAACGCCGTATTCCAATGCTTTCGCTGCAACCGGATCCTGCCTTTTTTTCTGCATGGCTGCAATATAAGCTCCCAACAGGGAATTTTCATGTTCAGCCAGCAGCTTATCATAGTCATAATCCGGTCGAAGCTGCTCTGTCACATCCACGATCCGTTCCAGATTCGACAATTTATTAAGATCGAATATCACGTCCGGATCTTTGTATCCCTGTAAACAAATCCGAAAATACTGATAAGCCGGACGTTCTGCCAACAGTTCTTTTTATCTGCTGCATGACATCATATCCGGTCGTCCCCGGCGTCACCTCCACCGCTTCGTGGCAGTACTCACACTTTCGCACCGGATAAAAAGAGACCTCACAATGCGTTTTGCCGATGTCTCCCATCCAGTATCCGTGCGCACTGGTATCATTACAGTCTGTCGGCTCCAGTGCGCCCGCCATGACCGCCCTGCCCTGCACAAGCTGCCCACCTTTGTGGATGTGTCCCGCTGCAATATAATCAAATCCATGCCGCAGAATCTTTTCCACCGAAAAAGGAATATGCCGCTCATCGCCTCCATGTGCGAGCAGAATATTAATTCTGTCCGTATTTTTCGGAAAAACTTCATCGTACAAAGCCTGCCGGATCTCACGATGCCAATAGCTCAGACCATAAACCGTCGTATTCTGCTCCGGGAAATCAAAACACATTACTTCCTCGCGCGGGAAGAAACAGACATTTTCCGGCCACTCACATGTCCTGTAAAAAGAATTTTGCTGTATGTAATCGTGGTTTCCTGCCATAAGAAGCACTTTCGTCTGCGGTATGCGTGCAAACAGACCACAGACTTCCTTCAATTCTCTTTTCAATGGCTGTTTGTGAAAAAAAGATCACCTGAAATCAACAAAAAATCCGGGGATTCTTCTGCCGCGATCTCGATCATTTCCGCAAAAGAATCCCAGATATCCTGTGCTCTTTTTTCACTCCATGCTTTGCCTGCATCCGGTTTTACACCGAGATGCACGTCTGAAATATGCATAAACTTCATGCTTTGTCCTCATTTTCCGTAATCATTCCAGCGGCTTCTATTGTTCCATCTGTTTTCCCAGGAAACCAGCTGCTGCGATTGCAAGCTTGCTCTCCGTCTCTGTCATTCTGGATTTTCGTCTTTTTCATATAAAATAACGGCTCCGATCGCATCCCCCTCGCAGATGATCGTGCTGAGTGCCTGCTGCCCGAATTCTCCGGCATCATCTAATGTCACCTTGACAAACTCCGCATCATTTCTGCTTGCGAGAAAATTTTTCCGTTCGCTGATGGCGTCTTCCAGCTGTTTGCTGATCGGCTTGCCCTCATATTCTTTCTTGCCGTTACCGGATGCCGTCACAACATGGTCGCAGTCCGTGATCAATACCAGATGTCCGGTTGTCTGTGCCAGACTTTCCGCATACTCTCCCGCAAACTGGCTCAGCTCCCCGATCGGCGAATACTTTTTCAGAATGATCTCGCCCTCCCGGTCGGTAAATATTTCCAAAGGATCGCCCTCCCGGATCCTTAAGGTTCTCCGAATTTCTTTCGGAACTACAATTCTTCCCAGATCATCTATTCTGCGTACAATCCCTGTGGCTTTCATTTAATATTTTTCCTCCAATGCTGTTATTTCACTTTGGAGTTATTATGTGGAAAAATCAGAGAATTATTCTTTTCTCTGTCTAAAATTCTGTGTACATCATACCCTATTTTTTCTAAAATGAATATTAAAAATTTGTAAAACATCTTGATTATATAGGATATATCCTATATAATATATAAAAAATATGAAAGAAGGAATTATATGCCCGTCATTGCACGTTTCTTTGGAATAACAATAAAAATGTACCTGCGCCAAAAAAGAACACAATCCACCACATATCCATGCAATTTACGGTGATTATTCAGGACTATTTTCAATTGAAAGCGGTGAAATGTATGAAGGCGATATTCCTTCCAAAGAACAAAAATTAATCAAACTATTTATTTCAAATTATAGAGAAAAGCTGTATGATATGTGGGAAACACAAAACTTTACATCATTAAATTTCGAAGGAGGTGCATCCTATGGCTCACAGAGTGCAAAGTGTATCGATGATTGATCAGAGAATATTCTTCAGGCAATTTTTATAGGTGGTGAAGTAATTCAATATGACCTGGAAAATGCTTTCCATTCTTCCTCAATTTCAGGAAATTATCAATAATCCATCCCTCGCATCGAAAGTTCATGCAGATACCGGCGGCTATGGTGTGTCCTGGAGTGATGATCTGGACTTAGATTCTGAAACGATCTGGGAAGATGGTGTATTTATTCGTATTGAATCTGTTGACCCATTTGCACTTGCTTCCAGCCTCAAGAAGCAAGAGAATACGCCATGCTGACACAAAAAACAACTCTCCGAAAAAACGGGAATCTATCAGAGCGATATCAGCAAACTGGAACGTGGTAACGCCAATCCATCCATTTTGACCTTAAAACGTCTGGCAGATGCAATGGACATGACTTTAAAAATCGAATTTGTACCAAAAAATGAAGAGACTATCACAGCCTCTTCTTTTCAAATCATCTTTCTCTATTAGCCAAAATCAATATTTTTTCATTTTTTGCTAATAGATTTCTTCTGCTTACTTTTTGTATCATAGTCATCTAGAAAATGATGTTTTACGCCGTCCTTTTATAGGCGACAACCGTTTCCAGATTCACATTTTCCACACTCTTGAAAATATTGCCTTCCACGTACTGGTTGACTTCTTTTAATTTTTTGATCAGTTCCTTTGATCTCCACGCGTTTGGAACGGTTTTCATTGTTATTGCATGTTGTACATGTATCTGTAAACTTGCATGCACACTGGATGAAATGCAGATCATTATAATCACGCCACGCCTTGATATCATCCTCACGCACAAGATAAAGCGGACGGATCAGTTCCATTCCCTCAAAATTGGTGCTGTGAAGCTTTGGCATCATCGTCTGGATTTGTGCTCCGTAAAGCATACCCATGAGGATTGTCTCGATCACATCATCATAATGATGTCCGAGTGCGATCTTATTGCATCCAAGCTCCTGTGCAAAATGATATAAATGTCCGCGTCTCATCCGCGCACACAGGTAGCACGGTGATTTTTCAATATTGTATACAGAATCAAAAATATCCGATTCAAAAATTGTGATCGGAATATTGAGTTTTCTGGCGTTTTCCTCGATCACTTTTCGGTTTGCCGGACTGTATCCCGGATCCATCACCAGAAACTTCACTTCAAAATCGAATTTGTTGTGAATTTTTAATTCCTGAAAAAGCTTTGCCATAAGCATGGAATCTTTTCCACCGGAAATACAGACCGCAATGCGGTCACCCGGTTTGACAAGCTCATACTGATTTATTGCTTTTGTAAATTTGCACCAGATGCTTTTACGGAACTTTTTACGGATGGAAAGTTCCACATCCTTGCAGATGTCTACCTCTTCCTCCTGCTTCATCGCATCCAGAAGCCATGCAATATATCCGCCTTCCAGACTTACCGCATCCATTCCTTTTCTTCCAGTCCTTCGGCAACTTCCACACTGAAACGTCCACGGCTGCAACAGATTACTAATTTTTTTGAAAAATCAATGTTCTCATTCCCTTCGATAGAATCTGCCGGTGTCGCCACCGCTCCCGGAATCGCTCCGTGGGCGATCTCGTTCTCGTCCCGGATATCAATGATCTGATAAGTGTTTTTATCAAGTTTTTTTAATTCTTCTATTGTAATGCCCATGCTATGACCTTTCTCTATGATTTTCCTTACAATTATCAAGTTTTCTTTCGGTAAAATATTACCTTCTTTGTGTGGTTCCGTCAATGTTTTGTGAACAAAAAACTGCTGCACCGCACGATTTTACGTCGTCACGGCACAGCAGTCTGTGTTTAGTTTATTCTGTTATTCCATCTTCTACAACAAGGCTGTCCTCTATTGATTCAGCCTCTTTTTGATGATATTCATTATCCGGTGTCCAGCAGTTAACACGTCCTATAAATGATGCTGGTCTAACCGGTTTTGCATCAACACACCCTAAAAGTGCCTTGAAAGAATAGCATATAAGGAGATGATACTCCATGTGAGCCATCATCTCCTCATAAGCACTTAACTTCGAAAAAGATTTTCAACACAACATATATTCTCTATAATGCTTGCTAGGAAATGCTAAGATTCGAATGGTTGGTTCTGCCGATCTACAATCTGATGGCAGTATCTTATCGTTTACATGGGAAATGAAACTTTATGCTGCTTCAAAACCATATATATCTTCAATTGTTTCAAAAATCTGGTATGTTTTCATTTTTTTACATACACGAAATAATCTTTATTTTATCACCGAAGAACTTTTTTATATTACTTTACAGAAAAAATTTTTCCTCGTTCTCTTAAATATGTGATGTTTATTTTTTATAAGTATCCAGTCTATTAAGCAGTTCAAGATTCCTTTTTTCAATATCACTAAATACACTATCATCAAATTCCTCTGCTTTTTACAGATGGAATATACCATAATTGTCCCATAAAATAGTTTTTCAAATTTTCATCTTTAAAAATATATCCATGACGCGCATATATCTCATTTTTAGCAAGATGTATTATCAGAGAAGGAACGCCTGAAAAACTGTCCTCATTATAGTATTCTGTGTCAGTATAGTACAATGGATTTATGTACATAGATATATCTCGTACTTCTCTATCATTTTCTAAAAAATCTAACACTTCTTCATAATAAGAACACCTATTTAAATAAACAGCTCTTTTTTTCAATTTCATCTAAAATCTGATCTTCTGACCAATCAACACTGTATTGTAATAATTGTTCCTTTTTTGTTCGCCATCATATTCTGTACTATTTTGATTCGCTTCTTCTTTTGATAATATATATGTTCTATCTATTCCAAATCCACTTGTGTTAGATTCCCCCATCACAAAATCTTGTACACTGATTTTAATCACATTTGTTTCAAACTGAATATATAATATTCCACTATTTCCCCCATCCATCATCTGAAAAAGGATAATAACACTCCCCATCTTCAATGCGGCATATAATATCTATCTCTGCAAACCGACCGCTAATTTCCTGTTGCGAATACAAATATCCGTTTAGTTCATTATCTGATGTGATTTCTACCGAAAATTCTGTACCTCCCTCATATATAATACTTTCATGAGATTTTCCTTCCTCTGACCATGTACCTATATAATTTTCATAATCACTTTGTATACTTGTCGTTTCTTCCTCTGAGAATGCTATATCTTTACTTTCAATATTTGTTTTGCTTTATATATCCGCAACCTGAAAACCATATCAATCCCAATAATATAATTACTATCTTTAATTTTTCCATTATCAATAAATTCCTTTTGTATATAGTCTATCATTATGAATAAAAACTTTTTTGTAAAATTACCCACACCTTTTGAACATCTAAATAACATATGTAGACGTTCTTTTTTCTATTTCTTTCAAAGGTCAATCTACTCATACGGATAAAAAGCTCATCTGCGCAAATTATAGAATAATTATCTTCTAGAGCCTGTGAAAAAATCTCTGTAAATTAGGTCTTCTATGATAAAATATTAAAATCATAGGAGGCCTTTTATTATGGGCAAACAGAAAAAAAAGTTTACAAACCAAAACCAATGACCGAAGGAAAAAGAAATCTTATCCAGGGCTGCTTCAGGAGTACGATATCCAATCTGCTGAGGATAGTCCCGGCACAGCAGTGTGTGTGTAGTTTATTCTGTTATTCCATCTTCTACAACAAGGCTGTCCTCTATCGCTTCAGCCTCTTTTGACGATATTCATTATCCGGTGTCGCATCAAATCAATTGGTAAATATTGTATGTCGATTTCATTTTTTGATAATCTATATCATAAAAAATAATTACAGAAAATCAATTCCACATAAATAATCTGATTATTTTCTTCTCCCAGCGCATATATCAATCCATAATACGGATCAACCTCTATCGCCAAAAGACGGTACTTATCCCGAAAACCCTCGTTCCAAAATATCCTTTATATTCTTTTTTGAATCATATTGCTCCAATCTCTGTATCTCTTCCTCATAACTCTTATCATCATATTCGACGACCAAATAACTTAAATACTGTGCGTCCCACGGATTATAGTAAACCATTTTTATAATCCAGTCCATTCATGTTATCCGTAATACTTTCTGGAAAAATACTTTCATCCATTCCCCATTTATCAGCATATTCTTTCTTAGCATTCTTTCCAATGTACCACTGGTAATGCGTGATATCTGTATCTTTATATACCTCAGTTCTCTGGCTATCGAATGAAAGCAGTTTTCCCAAACCACCCATTAATAATAACCGAATAAAAAAACAGATATAATAGTGGTTGTAATCATCAATATAACTTTCATTTGAACTTTGAATTTCGGTATTTTCATCTCTTCCTAAACCTTTCCTCATACAAAATTACATGTTTTTCTATCAGACGCTCAGTGCAGCCTATGCAGTAGCAGTACAACAGAGTGACAAGATTGAGTACTACTCATATTTTCTTATTTTTCCATCTTCCATATAATATTTTGCCGTGCCATATTTCACAACGTTTTCATCATGCGTTACGATCATAACTGCCACATTTCTTTTTGCGTAATATCCACAAGTGTCTTCATGAATATTTCTGTATTTTCCTATCCAGACTGGCAGTTGGTTCATCACACAAAATTATTTTTGTTGAATCTAATATGGATCTGACAATCGCCACTCTCTGTTGCTCTCCACCTGATAATGAGTGAATATCTCGTTTATTTATTCCCGCTAAATTCATTATAGTTAGATATTCATTCATTAATTGACATGTTTTCTCATTCACCGTTCTCTCCTTGATATAATAAAGGAAGCAATATATTATCTTCAACATTCATAAATGAAAATAAATTTAAATTTTGAAAAATAATGTTAATATCATTTAAGCGTATTTTTTCTCTTTTCTTTTTTTGTGCAAGCTAAAAATATTTTTTTCTTCTATGTATATTTCACCCTTTAAATTGTCTAACATCCCTGAAATTGCATATAAAAATGTTGTTTTTCCGGAACCTGATGGTCCTGATATAGTAATAATCTCCGGTATCTCAAATGAGATGCTAATATTATTTAGCAACATTTTTTTCTTCATCACCATCTTTGACTTTGTAACTCAGATTATTAATTCTTATTATTTCTTTCTTCATTACTTCTCCTTGTGCTACATTCCAGGATTTCTAAGTTCCTCAATAAAATTCTTTCTATCTTTTAATCTCAGAATATAAAACATTTGAACTGCTATTGATATTAGCGAAAATAACAATAATAGAACTATTTCAGAATATATTCCGCTGTCCTTCACTCCAACAAAATAATACGGTGATAACATTACATACAAACATATATATGTAAATTTTTTAGTGATTGGAAGTAAAAAATATACCAGAAATTATAATTGGAAAAACTGCATTCCAAATATAGATTTTAATAATTTGCAAATATGGCATTCCCATTGCCTGAAATCTCAGGATATCTTTTTCATTGCTTTTGCAATGAACGAATAATAAATAAACAGTGAAATCACAGCACATGTTATCAGCAGATATGTGATTGCTTCCACTATCTCGGTTCCACTTACCGCTCTTTCTCTGCTCTTCCTCATAATATCTGCTTTTGTAAGTAAATTCTTATCAAAAAACGCTATTTCCTTCATTGAAAAAAACTATATTATGTTCATTGCTTCCAATATGTAATGTGTCTTTCAAATAATTTATATTGACAAAGCAATTTAACTCACTAAAATCATTGGAATAATAAAGACCTGCAACAATAAAATCATACATTTTTTTCCTTCCATGTTTATTTTATTGTCTTTCCAATATCACTTGGTGCTGCAAAAAAATCTCAGGCATTAAAATAGAATTGGCATTCTCATTAAGAACCTTGTTCAGCCCCTCCTCACTTCCTTTCACAACATTAATTTTTTCAAAATGATTTACATATAAACTATCAATTCCACTTACAAATACATTACTTCCACTTTCGGTTTTTGATTTTATTTTTAGTCCATAATATGTATCTGAATCCGATTCTCTATCATTAACTTCTATATCTTTTTATCTAAAACATACGCATACCCTATATTTTTATCAACAATATTTTCCCCCAGATACACGAACCATACGAAAACAGCGAATGCAAACCAACAAAAAGTGTACAACTTAAAATCAAAAACATACATGTAATTTTACTTTTCTAAAATAACTTTTGGACATTACGACAGACAGAAAAAGCATCCTTACTTTTCATAAATTTAGTCATATAATAAAGGAGCTGATATACTCCTCTTGCAATCGGATCAAACAGAATCATACCTGCCAGAATATTACAAATCTTTGAAAGTTCCACAATCTGCCGCACTGTAGACGTCACACTGATGTATTGCATAAGAATTACCAAAATAGCTGCTATGCAAATTCTGACTAATACTCCTTTAACGTTTATTTTATTTGTTTTTATATAATCATTGCCGTTCTGATCTTTTCTACAATATTCCCCGGAACAATTTATATAAATTGCTTCCAATTGTATAAGAATTCAATAGTATTCCGATCAAAACACAAATAAGATATATCTGAACCGGAACATATCGCTCTTCAATCTGCAAGACATTTGCAACAACAATATAAATGATGCTTCCAATAACACATCCGATCAAAGTTGCCGATACATGAACCTGTACCAACTCAGAAACATATATCTTTACAATTTTTTTTTTATGCGGTGTTCCCATCAATAATAATGCTTCTGTAAAGTGTTTTCTAATATTAAATAAATTTTGCAGCTGTGTTGCCAATATCCATTGAAAAAACATAACTGCAATAATTGATATCAAAATTATAGAGGACAACACGCCCTCAGTAACTGCTGTACATCATTTTTGCTTAAGCTGTCATTGGTTATATCACTCAGTCCAAAAGCAAACATGGTATACAATAAAGTTGCTGTCACAGTCACCATTGAAGCAAACCAGAATTGTATTCTTTTTTTTTTCCACTATTTTTTAATAATCTTCCAATCTTCGTTCCAAACATAAGACTATTTACCATAAATTGAATTATCCAATCGATTATTTTAAAATGGATGTAAGGAGCATCATTGTATCTGTTTTTTTCATTATGTATTTCTCCTTCGTCTACTTCATAATACTCTAATGATTATAAAACTTTTTTTTCTTTCATTTTATCATCTGTCAAATTTACGTATCTAACTGTTAAAAATCCCCTATATTCATCATAACTGTCAGAACAAATTTTCCATCCTGCGTCTCGATTATTACATCTCCACCATATTTGTCCGCAACTTTTTGAATGGAGCTTATACCGTATCCATGTCTGCGGAAATCATTTTTGGTTGAAATTAATTTTCCTGATTTGTCCCTGTTTCAAATATCCTTCATACGGATTTTTTATGACAAGAACCAATGACTGCTTTTTGATTCCCATTGCTATTTCAATATCCTTGTTATTTCCAGTGCATTTTTCTGTGGCTTCTATCGCATTATCGAGCGCATTTCCTAATACTACCCCCAGATCACACTGATTTACCGGCAGTTCTTCCGGTATAAAAATTTTTAAAAGAAACTGTATTCCATTCTCTTTGGCAATCGAATATTTGGTGTTGAGCAGTGCATCTATCACCTGATTTCCACTGTCAGAAATATAATTTTCTGTATGATTATTCTCGATTATTTTGTCGATTTCACGAATAACATTTTCTTTCTCTCCATGCTCTATTTCGTTTTTTAATACAATTAATTTATTTATCAGATCATGGCGTTCTCTGTGAAAATCTTCCATTAACTTTTTTGTTCTTTTGTATTATTAGTCATCATATGAATTTGCTGCCCATATACCGTTTTTTCCTTTTCGAGCATAATTTTTTTCCGTAATTTTTGAATAAGCCTCAAGGATAATCATATTGAACAGTAATAATATGCTGAAAACTATCATAGCAGTCACTGTATTATTTTCTGAAAAGAACACCGCTGCTGCAATGTAAATACTGCCAATTGATACGAAGAAAAAACAATATAATATTTTACCGGAATCAGGCTGTTTTCCCTTTTCTTCCATACAAAAGACAAAAGTATGTTCCTATCAGCATGATTATTTTTGATATGATACTTCCTATCATATTAAAATCTCTTTGTTCGAGACAAAATAAATTTAAAAAGAAAAAAATAATCATTTCTACCAATGCCCATACTGCCCAAAAGAACGTAAGTAAAAATATATTATTTTTTCCAAAACCATAATAGGAAATTGCTGAAATCATGATACACAGCAACACATTTACAATCGTAGTTACAATTGACGCATCACCACTGTGAAACTGGACATATCCTTGAAAAATAACATATATGGACCATACACTTACAGATAATACATTCCAACGCTTCTTTTCATAAAATGTATCTAAAAATCTTCTTACTATCCAGACACTTGCGAATGTCAAAACTGAATTTAAGATTATATTTCCCACATCACACATAGATTTCACCTCTTAACAGTCTGCCATATTCTTTACTAAATTCTTTCTGCCGGTCTTCACTAATCGGCAACACTTCTCCGTTTATCAATGTTACATTAGATTTTGATCTTGATTTGATCAAAAGATAATTGACGAGATAAGACTGATGAATCCTTAGATATGTTACTTTTCCACTGCTAAGTCCTTTTTTCTACCTCTGATAATTTTCCATTAAACACATATTTATTTCCATCTCTGACATGTATATTTATTTGTCTTGCTTTGCTTTCAAAATATAGGATCTCTTTGGACAAAACTTTGTATTCCTGACTTTTATATTTAAACGAAAAGAAATGATTTCTACTGCAAATTCTCTGGTTTGCTTCTAAAAATATCTGTGCGAACGAATCCCGGTCTATCGGTTTTCTGATAAAGGAAAACACATCCAAGCGAAATAATTCCATGACGTATCTGTCATAGCTGGAAATAAAAATAATCATCGCATCTTCATCTTTTTACGAATGTTTTTCGCCGCAGTGATTCCATCTCCATTTTCCATCTGTATATCCATATATATCAGGTCAAACTTTTTCCCTGAAGATATTTCTCTTACCAGATCATTTCCACTATAGAAAACATCGGTATCTATTTTCACATTTTCCTCGTCACCAATATTATGTAAGACACTTTCAATTTGATGTGCAATCAGATCATCATCATCGCAGATTGCGATATTTAACATTATTTTTTCCTCCAAGAACACTGTCATTTTTTCTATCTTACTATATGGATTTTGCATTCTCAATCTTCATTTTTATTTACATTAAAAAACTGCTGCACCGCACGATTTTTCATCGTCACGGCACAGCAGTCTCTGTATTTAAATTTATTCTGTCACTCCGCCTTCTACAACAAGACTTTCCTCATAGTCACTGCCATATGTGTCTACTAAAGTAGCTTCATAATCAGCATGGAAGAACTGTTCCTCACCTAAAGTCTTAATTTCGTCATTGATCCAGTCAAGCAAGGTTGTATTTCCTTTGGAAACTGCCGGAGCAATCGTATCATTACTTCCAAGGGAAGGAATCCCTACCGTGTAACCGGTGTTCTGAAGTGCATATGCGATAACCTCGGTGTTATCGTTTACCCATGCAGCACCGCTTCCATTTTCCAGTGCATTCTTCGCAGTTGCATAGGAATCATATTTCTGTAATGGGATATCCGGGTAGTTGTCGATCATGTAAGTCTCTGCCGTTGTTCCTGAGATAACGATCATCTGGTCATTGGAATCCCAGTCATCAAGGCTCTCGATCACTTTACTGTCAGGAGATACCACACCAAGCGCCACATTCATATAAGGAAGTGCAAAGTCAACTTCCTCCGCACGCTCGTCAGTCACGGTAAAGTTTGCAAGAATGATATCCACTTTTTCCCGTCTGTAAATATTCGATTCTGTTTGCCGCCTCTGTGGATACGAGGTTCACATCCACTCCAAGATCCTCGCCAAGTCGGTTTGCAAAGTAAATATCGTATCCCTGATACTCACCATTTTCATCTACATATCCAAATGGATTTTTGTCGGAGAAAACGCCGATATTGATCGTACCGCTCTCTTTGATCTCATCCAAAGTACGGTAAACTTCGCTGCTTCCATTGGATGCTGTTCCCTCGTCTGCCGCACTTGCATTATTTGCGGTTGCATCACTTGTGCTGCCGCCGCATGCGGTCAGACCTGCCGTAAGTGAAAGTGTTAATACTGCTGCCAAAATCCTGCTCCATTTCTTCATAATAATCCTCCTTGTTTTGCGAAAATTAAAATGTCTGCTATAACTTTCTTCAGAGGATTTGCCTCCTTGTTATTTCACATGAGTCTTTGCCTCATGAAATTCAAACGTATTCAAAAACTGTTTTGCGCGGTCGGTCTTTGGATGTTCGAAGAACTCTTCCGGAGTTCCCTCCTCCACGATCTTTCCGCCATTTAAAAATATCACACGGTCTGCCACTGCTTTTGCGAACTGCATCTCATGTGTGACGATCATCATTGTGCGCCCCTGTGAAGCAAGGTCTAGCATTACATCCAAAACCTCTCTTACCATCTCCGGATCCAGCGCCGCGGTCACTTCATCGAAAAGTAAAATTTCCGGGTGCATACAAAGCGCTCTCACGATTGCGACACGCTGTTTCTGTCCACCGGAAAGCTGCCTCGGATAACTTTTCGCTTTCTCAGCAAGGCCAACCCGCTCCAAAAGCGCCATTGCTTCCTTTTCGGCTTCCTCTTTTTTCCGCTTCTGTACTTTCATTGGTGCCAGTAAAATGTTGTCAAGCACCGTCAAATGCGGAAATAACTCATAGCTCTGGAATACCATTCCGATCTTCTGACGAAGCTCTGCGATGTTTTTGTTCTTCGGATTTATTTTTTCACCATTTAATTTGATCTCGCCGCCCTGAATTGGTTCCAGAGCGTTGATACATCGAAGCATCGTACTTTTTCCACAGCCGCTCGGACCGACAAGGACGATGACCTCTCCCTGATGTACTTCCAGATCGATATCATCCAGAATCAGGTTATCATCATAACTTTTTTCAAATGTTCTATAGATAACAATGTCTGTTCCAAGAAAGATCACCTCCATTTCCTTTCCAGATATTTTGCAAGCATACTGATTGGCCAGCATGCGATAAAATACAATAAAAATACGGTCAGATAAATTCCAAACGCTGCATTCGGGCTGGACATCCGGTTTGCCTCGATAATCTGCTGTGCCACCTTCAACACCTCGACAACACCGATCATTAAGATCAGGCTGGTCGTCTTGATCATTCGTGTGATCAGGTTGATGGACAGCGGGATCAGTCTCCTGACGGCCTGCGGAATGATAACGTAGAGATAAGTCTGCATTTTGGTAAGTCCCAGCGCCGCACTGCTCTCATACTGATGTTTTGGGATGGAGATCAGTGCCCCCCGCACAAGGTCGCTCATCTCTGCGGTGCCCCACAGGACAAACACGATGATGGACGCTGTCTCTCCCGACAAATTCCAGCCAAAAGTTCTCGTCGTACTAAAGTAAAAACAGGAAAAGTAATACCAACTGCGGCATAATGCGGATAAATTCCAGATACACTCTGAAAATTGCCTTGAGCACTACATTTTTTCTTGTCATCAGCACGCCAAACAATAAACCTAACGGAATACTGATCACAACTGCAATCAGACTTATACGGAGTGCTACCCAGAGTCCCTGAAGCAGCCGCAGCATATTGCTTCCTTTTAATAAAACCTCAAGCCCCAAATCCGGCATAACGCAGCCTCCTTTCCAGCAGACTGCCCAAAACGGAAATCGGCAATAATAGGATCAGATAGAAAACCACAAGCAGGAATAAACTCTCTGTTGTCTTGTAATAAAGACCGATCAGGTCTTTTGCAGTAAACATCAGATCCATCAGGCTGATCGCACTGAACACGCTCGTTTCCTTCAAAAGGAAAATCACATTTGCCACAAATGCCGGAACGCTGATGGACATTGCCTGTGGTAAAATGATGTACCGCATGGTCTGGTAACGGTTCATCCCAAGACTGTACGCACTCTCCGTCTGAATCGGTTCGATTGCTTCCAATCCGCTTCGAAAAGCCTCTGCCATGTAACTTCCACCTAAAAATGCAAGTCCGGCAACACCACATGCCTCCGCATTTGTCTGGATTCCGATCTTCGGAAGTCCATAGTAAATAAAGAATAGCTGTACCAGCAATGGTGTATTTCTTCTGAGTTCTATGTACACCGCCACGATCTGGCGAAGTACCGGCACTTTATAATACTGGATCGTCGAACAGACAAATCCAACGATAATTGCAAAAACAATTCCGAGGAGTCCAATGCGAAGCGTCAACCAGGCGGCTTTCTCGTACATCGGTAAATATTTTAGAATAAACTCCCAGTTCAAGATGTTCCCCTCCTCTTTCAAAATTTATAGTGCTTATCATAGTTCTTTTATCCTACTATGTCAATAGGAATTGTAGTATTAATTGTATTAAATAAAAAACAATATCGGAATTATATTGTAAAATGGGGATATATGAATTTCATCTTCTATGATTATTATATGAAAAGAAAAGAATTGATTACCTGAAAATAAAAAGATGGGCAGCAATATCGGATGACGATATTGCTGCCCGGTGCTTATCGATAAAATAAATTTCTGGTTAAATCTAGTCCACCGTGGACTACTTTTCCAACTTCAACTTCGGAAACGGAATGATATCCGGCTGATTTTCCCTATGCTCTCCGATGAATTTTTCCATCCAGACCATGTCATACCAGCGGTGAAACTTATAACCGCACTGATGGAAAATTCCAACCATCGTATAACCCAGTTTTTCATGAAACAGCACGCTGTCCTTCGTCAGATATTCATCTTCCGCCTGTGGATAAGCAATACATGCATTGACATTTAAAATACCCTGCTGCTTCAAAATATTTTCCAGCTCTTCATAAAGCCTTCTGCCGATCCCGCTGCGTTTCTGCTCCATATCCACATAAATGGATGTCTCCACTGACCAGTCATATGCGCTCTCTCTTTGAACGGACTGACATAAGCATAGCCTGCGATTTTTCCATCCTTTTCCGCTGCCAGGTATGGAAAACGCTCCAATGTATGTCTGATCCTGCCACGGAACTCCTCTATGGACGGCACAACATATTCAAACGTGATCGCTGTCTGCTCAATATATTTTGCGTAGATTGCAAGAATCTCCTCTGCATCCGCCTCTGTTGCAACTCGAATCGTTGTCATAGTTTCCCTGCCTCTTTTCCATTCAGTATTCCATCCGCAAAACTATATCTTTGATGTTTTTCTTCTGCTCACGCAATCACATTTCAAACGCCTGCTTAATGCTGTCGTAATGTAAGAAGATCCCCTGCTCTGCAAACTCCCTGATCTGGTCTGGCGTTGCAAACATATAGCCATCTGTTTCCTCTGTCTGAAGATGCAGGTCTTTGTCGTCAATATCCATGACAAAACGGTAAACGTCCACAAAATAATTGTCACCCTCACCCGGATTTTCTCTCTTATAGGTAAATAAATAGCCGCCCTCGGCATTTCCGGCATCCAGTCCTGTCTCCTCTTTCACTTCGCGAAGGACTGCCTCGTAAGACTCCTCGCCAGCCTGTGCTGCGCCGCCGGATACTTCCCACCAGCCCGGTGCCCATGCCTTTGTCATGACGCGCTTTGTGATAAGAAACGTTTGATCAGGTCTTGCCACAACACCGAGCACTGTCAGATGATATTCGCCATCCTTTAAACACCAGTCGTTGCGCTTCATTGTGCGTCCTGTCGGCTTTTTATCTGCATCATAAATATCCCATAATTCCATTATTCCCTCTCCTCATGCGTCTTTATTTTCTCATTTTCAACATTCCTTGTATGCATCCGTATTTTCAACCTTGCATGCTGTTATTTATCCCATCTTATCATTTCACTATAGTCAATGCAAATCTCATTTTTATCATTTTGATTGATATTATTTAATCTTTTGTGCCAATTTTTGCTTACTTTTTATCATTTACTAATTTGTTTATAATTGCTATAATACACGTTAGCCGTGATTTTAACCAAAATCAGCTATCAAAATTTATTACTTTTTACCATAAAAAATTCGAGGTTTTACAGATGAGTGAAACAAAAAAAATGACCAATGAGCGTCCTGTATACGCTTTTAACCGAAAAATTTTCTGTGAGGGAATGCGTGACGGTATTCCGATTGCTTTAGGCTATCTTGCGGTATCGTTTTCGCTTGGAATTGCCGCAAGAAATGCCGGTTTAACCGCCTTTCAGGGATTTCTTGCAAGTTTACTGAACAATGCTTCTGCCGGTGAGTACGCCGCATTTACGCTGATCGCTGCAAATGCAACCTATCTGGAAGTCGCAATTATCACACTGATCTCCAATGCACGCTATCTGCTGATGAGCTGTGCGCTCACCCAGCGTTTTGCACCGGAACACCTTTTTTCACCGGCTGATCATCGCCTATGATGTGACGGATGAATTGTTTGGGATCACCATTGCGCGCCCCGGCTATCTGAATCCTTTCTATACGTATGGAGCGATCGTGCTGGCTGCGCCCGCCTGGTCGGTCGGTACCGCACTCGGAATTATGGCTGGCAATGTATTGCCGCTTCGGGTGGTTAGCGCCCTGAGTGTCGCACTTTACGGAATGTTCCTTGCGATCATTATACCGCCTGCAAGAAAAAGATAAAGTGGTCGCTGCGCTTGTCGCCATCAGCTTTGCACTTAGCTTTGCCGGTTCTTATCTCCCGGTTGTTTCTTCCATGTCAAGCGGCACAAGAACAATTATTTTAACCGTTGTGATTTCTTCCGCTGCTGCAATTTTGTTTCCAAAGGAAAACGGAAGCATAATGAATACGCTTCCGTAAGTGAGGTTTTCTATGACACATAATAATTTTATTTATATCGCCGTGATGGCTCTTGTATCTTATGCCATCCGTGTTTTACCTTTGACGCTGATCCGCAAACCGATCAAAAACCGGTTTATCCAGTCCTTTTTATATTACGTTCCATATGTGACGCTGGCTGTCATGACATTTCCTGCGATTGTCGAAGCAACACAGAGCCCTCAGAGCCGGTGCCGTTGCACTCATCGTCGGTATCCTTGCAGCATGGTTTGGTGCAAGTCTGTTTCAGGTGTCTGTGGCATGCTGTGCGGTTGTGTTTGTGATCGAGTTGTTTTTGTAGAGTTTTTTTTGCCTGTCAGGAACTACTCCACCTGCACCTGACACATTCTCATTGTAGCCAATGCTGCTTCATGGCTTTCCGGTGTGACACCTGCGCAGCAGGAAGCAATGACTTTGACCGGGATCTCCGGCAGATATGCCTTAATTAAAATTGCATTGGAGACAACACAGATGTCGGTGCAAAGTCCGACCAATGTAACGGTGATATCTTCTTTCTCTGCGATTTTTGTAATCTCTTCCGCAAGAATTTTTGAACCGAACGTCGGCTTGTCGATCACTACTGCGTCTTTTAATGCAGTTTTCACTTTCTCATTGATCTGCCAGCCGTCTGTTCCCTTCACACAGTGTACAACCGGAAGATTTTTTCCTTCCTGAGTCTCTAAATAATTTTCCGGGTGTGTATCCCTTGTTGCAAAAATGTCTTTGGTGTCATACTTTGCAATCTCTGCGATTACGTTATCCACGATAGCCACTGCCTCTTTTGTTCCGAGTGAGCCATCGATAAAATCATTCTGCATATCTACCACTACTAATAAATTTCTCATTATGTAAACCTCCAATTTTCTTTTTTAATTATAAAATATCCAAAATATTTTTTACTCCATGACACTAATTGTATCAAAGATCCTTTTTCTTATAATTCACTTCTTCCTAGTACACCGAATAATAAATAACTGACACCTTGCATATGAAACAATCATCCGGCGTCAATGTATCAGAAACTTATTATTCGATGTACTAGTCTTTCAGTGAAAAATACAGCTTCTTGTACCCAAGCTGCTGGCACAGTTTTGTCAGATACGGCTGGTCAATCCTTGCCTGCTCCAAAACACCCTTCTGTGCAAACACTTCCTCTTTTGTGCCATCTGCGAGCACTTTTCCGTGCGCCATAACGATCACACGCTCGAAACTCTCTGCCACAAAATCCATATCGTGTAAAATCGCAATAACCGTTTTTCCCTGACTGCTCAGATCCCGGATCATTTTCTGAATAATCTTTCTGCCCTTCCAGTCCTGTGCGATCGTTGGCTCGTCAAGAATGAGCACTTTTGTATCCATCGCAAGAACGGAAGCGATCGCAACCAGTTTCCGCTCTGACAATTCCAGATCATAAGGATTTTCGTCTGCAAGCTGTTCCAGCCCGACCAGCTTTAATGCTGCAACAGCTTTTTCCTTTGCCTGCTCTTTTTGTCATTCCGATATTCTGCGGTCCGAACATGACTTCATCGATCACATGGTATTTGAAAATCTGGTCGTCCGGATTCTGGAATACGTAACCGATCTCCCCTGCCAACATTGCAACGGTCTTTTCTGCCATGTCGCTACCACCGTAGTAGATGCTGCCGCCCATCGGCTTTAACAGACCTTTTAACAGCTTTACAAGAGTCGTTTTTCCTGCGCCGTTCTGACCGATGATCGCAGTTGGTCTGTGGTCAATTGTAAGGTTTATGTCCTGCAGAACCGGAACATTTTCGAGATATTGAAATTCCAGATGTTCGATGTCAAAAACATTTTTCTTACAACTTATAGTCAGTTTCATGCTTTCATCTGTAGTTACAGAATGTTCCATCTGCCCATTCTTATTTTTCATATCTTTATTATTGTCTAATAATATTTTTTCCGGGCAGAACGCTTCCTCCCCCGGAAACAAATCTTTTAACGCCAACGCATCCTTAAGCGAAGCCGGATAACATCCATTCTCTTTCTTCACGCCAAAGCCTGACAGATTCTTGTATAGGCAGGTGGATTCACCCCATAGCTCTGCAGATCCGCTCTGGAAAAAATCTGTTCCGGCGTATCGAATGCGATCTGCTTTCCCTGATGCAGCAGCAAAATCTTATCACAGTATTCTGCCAGTTTTTCCAGCTTCTGTTCCACCATAATGATCGTGATCCCTGATTTTGCAAGCTTATCGACCGCTGCAAAAACTTCCTCGCTTCCCGCCGGATCAAGCTGTGAGGTAGGCTCGTCTAACACGATCACTTCCGGTTTCATCGCAAGGATACCTGCCAGCGCAACCCTCTGCATCTGACCACCGGACAGATCAAACGGATTTCTGTCCCTGTAAGCTGCAATATCCAGCAGTTCCATCACTTCATCCACACGGCTTATCATCTCTTCTTTTGGCACGCCGAAGTTCTGCAGACCAAATGCAATTTCCTCAAAAACAGTTTCCTTTGCACCGGAGAGCTGGTTGAACGGATTCTGGAATACCAGACCTACTTTCTGACACAGCTTCGATACAGTCGTTTTTGCCACCTCAGTGTCCTCGATCAGAACTTTTCCTCCATAAGCTCCTTTGAAAAATCCCGGAATAAGACCGTTGAACGCCTGACAGAGCGTACTTTTTCCGGCTCCGTTCTCCCGATGATCCCGACAAAAGAACCTTTTTCTATTTCAAAATCCAGCCCATCTAACGCAAGCTTTGTTGTATTTGGATAGCGGTATTTTAAATTTTCAACCTTTATATATGCCATAATTCTTCCTTTTTCCATAAACAACTCAAAACACAATCCTCACCACTATAGCCCCTGCAATCACCACAGCCATCACCAGACATAACACGCGGTCGGAAGTTTTCATTTTTCCTTCCCTGAGACAGGTCTTTTTCTGCCCAGCCTCAAAGCCCCGGATTTCCAGTGCGATCGCACGCTCTCTTGTGTTGATGAGCGAACTCATGACAACCGGCGAAATTAACGGAAGAAAAGATTTTGCCCTGGTGATCAGATTTCCCTCCGTCTCAAGCCCACGGCTCCGCTGTGCATCCATGATCGTGTTCATCGTCCCGCTCATCTGCGGTACAATCTGAAAGACAGAACTGATGACATATCCGATCTTCGGTGAAAATCCGGCCTGCTCCAGATCCTCTACCAGCTCTGCCGGCTTAGTTGTGAGTACAAACACCGCAAATGCCAGCAGCATATTTAAGACGTTACAGCTGATGCGAAGCGCATACATCATTCCTTCCCGATAGAACTTTAACGGTCCTAACTGAAACATTAAGTTTGCATTTTCATGATTAAATAATCCGTGGATCAAAAATATGGTGATCAGAATTGTAAATGAAAACGCAATCAGTGGAAAAACCTTGCTAATGATTTTTCCACTGATCAGCATTACAAGACTGATTCCAATGAATATAGCGAATGCCCATAACTTCCCTGTGATCAGCGATGCAGCGACCGCTGTCAGGATATAACACAGTTTTGTAAATGGATGCATTCTGGTCAAATAGGTATCTTTATCCACATAAAGACTGATACTTTTCATCTAAATCACTCCATCAGAATATGTTTTCAGTACTTCTTAGTCTCAAGCTCTCTACACTGTCGTTTACATCATAAAGTGCGGTAAGTTTTTTTCGGAAGTCCTTTCAAAATCGCAAACACGATCAATACCGTAATGATCTTATCCGGAACATCCACAACGACTTCATCTAAGAAAGAACCTAATACAACCGGGAGATTTGCTGCCTGTGTTGCTGCGAATACTGCATCGCCCCAGACATTTCCTGTTGTACCGCCCCAGAAAATAACGTTTAACGGAGTGGAAATCAATACTGCTGCAAGACCGCCGGCTAAAGAAGTCAGTAACGCACCGTTTACTTTTTTCCATTTTGCCGAGACGTGCCATAATACCAACGACAAGACCGATGCCAAGACTTGTGAGGGCATACACTAATGTAATGGAATCACCGGT
>VOFC01006318.1_pt1 | contig 29890 bp, 68 predicted proteins | sample 5384161 | NCBI WGS metagenome assembly VOFC01 (sample SAMN12384722, study PRJNA508395) | human gut metagenome | isolation source: healthy gut B | host: Homo sapiens
GATAAATACATAAATCAGTATGAAAAAATTTGTGAAAGGTATCCTGATAACGATGATACTCTGTGGCAAACCATTGATGATGAATTTGCTTATGGAGTAGAAAAAATATATGAGCAGTGAACAATTATCAAGTATAATACCAGCAGTAAATACTTGTGCTCAAAATCGATTTAGAAAAGCATATATAATAATGCTAGCCTCTTTGATTGAACAGTTATTTAATGACTATTTTACTGAATTGATTAATTTAAAATTATCTTCTTTTTGGAAGCGAGGTATTTTTAGCAAAATACAATACAGCAGGAATTCAACCGTTATTGATATTACAGATTCTTTTTTGGACGAGCCACTAAAAACAAATGGATAAAGTTTTCAAACGGTTTTTTTGACAGATGGGCATCTTTAAGAAATTTGAGAAATAGTATAATACATAGCAATAATAAATATATTACTAAGATTAAGCTTTCAAATATGAATAAATTGATTAAAGAATCATATACAGTTTTTTCTCAATTAAAAAGTAATTTGTATAAAAAGAAAAGATTAATTACTACAACTCCAAACTATATACTTACTATGTTCAGTATTGAAAAATAAACAATATCATGGTATAATATACGTGAACAATTATTATAACTTTGGTCAACATATTTTTGTTCGATCAGCCAAAATCGTCTGCTATACGGTTTGGCTTTTCTTTATAGATTATTCATCAGATTTTAATTTTCATCAATCCGGCAACAAACTTTACCGCACGATATAAAACAACGCATACCCACAATTTTGTATTGTTTAGGTTAAGATGTGCGTCATCTGTGCCTGATACAATACCATTATCCAAACACCACTGAACAGGCTTATGCGCCCATTCAGGCATGTTATGGTCGATACAGTCATAAATCATTTTCTGATTTATCTGCCTTTTTATTGTCTAACTCTTTTTATTTTTTCGATAAGTTCCTCATATTGTGACACTGTCAGACCCTCCCTCATTTTCTTAAAATCGATTTTACTTTTTCTTAAACGCAATCCAGCCTTCACTGTTATTAGTCGCCCACTGTGCCGGACACTGTTTGTCCCATACGTCATAATGACGTAAAACAAACGTATCAACCGTATCTGCCGTAATACCTATGTATTTACACAATTCAGCGCACAAATATGCGGTATTGTTGATTGTTTTTCTGACACAATAGAATTACCACTACAACACATTTTCAATGGATATGCTGTTTATGTTGCGGCATTCGGCATGTTTATATACCTTTGTGCCGCGCACCGCCCATGCGGCATTATTCAATGCGACTGATTGATAACACTCGGCTTCGTCCATAAAATAATTAGCAGACGAGTCTCTTGCTCCATTGTGAAAAAATGTTGCATTATTTTTGGCTGTGTCCTTTTTTATTTCCTGTATAATGAATTACAATGAATTTCACTACACGGCTACTGTATGTGTAATAGTTTGCCGGTGAAGATAGTGTTGATGTATTGATGTCAATACCATTGAACTGCTTTTTGATTGGGAAACCATCATTTATTGTCCTCATACTTACCACCTCTAACAACGAAATTTTCCCACTTCTTATAAACATCAAAGTATGTTTCGTTCTTATCTCCGTTATGTGGGTTATTTCGTAATACATACCATCTGAAACAGTTGTGGATGCTAATGCTTTAAAAATTCTGCAAAAGTTTTGCAACTCCAAACAATATACACATCATCTTCAGTAATTGTTTTATGATCTGTCTTATCTACATGACTGTTAAAATAGTCAACGATTGTTTCTTTTTATCAGTTTTATAAATTTTTATCTGTCATATTTCATTACACCTCTTTCAATTCAATATCTTCCATTACTGCACGTGCTTCCAAAGCCTCAAATAGTCAGCCATTGCGTTTAGTTGTATGTTGTATGTACTGCGTGGGCACGGTGGGGAAAATTTTAGTTTTCCCTCGTCCCATTCCACTAACATTTTATATAGACTTTTAAATCTATTCACTACTTGATAATATTCCGCCTTGAAACGCTCCTTATAATCTGCGCTATTCATCAGTGCAACGGTATCTTGTAACGTCATATTTTATTCCCCCTTTTCGTTATTCACTTCCGGCAATCCCGTCGCAACTGATGTCAGCAACGACAGTACGCCTGCTAATGCCGCCGCTGACGCAACCATTACCCAGTTGACGTCACCCAGTACGGCGGCCGTACCGATTGTCGCAATCGCTGTCTGTGCAATCGTCTTGATTGCTCTTATTCCTGCCGCTTTAAACCATTCTTTCATAATTCATTACCTCCTCAAAATCCTAACATTTTTACAACGTACCCCTATTACAGCACCAACTAATACTGTAATTATTGCACCTACAACTGTTTCATATCGTTTAGTCGGACGTTTCTCTATCTCGTCAACTCGTGATGTAATATCCGAAACGTCCTCCCTCATAGCCTTAGTTTCAGTCGCCAAGATATGTACGCTCTCAGTCAACCGGTCAAGGCTATCAATCTGTGGTGAGCCGACTTCGTGGACTGCTCCACTACGGTCAATCTCTCCCATAGTTCCTTATCATCAACTTCCACTTACTAAGCCCTCCTCATTCTTATTGATTTCTGCCACCAATTCTTTTGTAATCATCATCGGTTAAACCGCCTGACAAAACAAGTACATCAAATTTTTCAAGCATTTTTTCTTTGCTCATTTTTCCAACGGCTACAATTTTCTTGCACAATCCATATGAACGTCCGTGTTCCATATTTAGCACCTCCTACTCTGTTATTCCCATTTCCAACATTGCTACCCTTACATCTACGTCAAGCATAAACTCATCTGTGTATTCAGGCAAAGACGCTTCATATGCTTCTTTACTGCCGTATGAAGCAATTTCATTAATTTCTTTTGTTAAAATCTTGCGTTTTTACTTCAAGACCACTCATATAGGAATACTGTTCATTATCAAGCTTTTTACCTTTGATATAAGTTCCAAAAGTTGATGTTTTGGTATAATTTGAGTTTCTAATTCAATTAACCTATCATCATTTACATAATAGTCTTTATCTACAAACTCTTTTTTTGTCAATATCTTTGTAGTGACGTATAACTAATTTATAGCTATTTAAACATATTTGATTATTTATTATCGAAAAATTATCAATTATATCCATTATGTCCTCCTTATCCCGTAATCATTGTTCCTGTATTAACACTCCCTGTCGGAAATGATGTATAGGATTGTGAATACTGCATTGCATTGCCTATAAACTGTACTTTATTTGAATTAAAATTCATTTCAGAACGTCCAATAAAAGTATTTCCTATCATTTGAGTTGGGCAAAGTATTTGAAGCTTGTTATTCTCGGACGAACTAACAGCAGTAACCTTATTTATGAAAAAACAACCTTCAATTTTACCAAAAGTCAAATATGTACTTGCCGTATAATTGATAGTACAATCTCTTAATGAACATAACTTTTGCTCTGTGTTTGTGGTGTAGTGACATAATGAATGATTTCTATTTTTCAGAGTAATATCACACTCATCAATAGTCACTTGCCCATTTATAAAATTTGTTCTACCATTACCTTGTCCTGTTAGTTTACTATTTCGTATATATCCTTTTGCGTTAGTGTTATAAATAAAGTTTAAATCATCACCACCTGCACCTTGCGTTGACGAACACTCATTCTGCAATGATATGGAGCTGTCATCTACCTCTATTTTGGTACAATCAATACCACAATAGCATATATAACTTGAGCTACTTTAATCCAAAAGTCAATATCACTTCCATTTTTTCACTTTAAACAAACCAGATGACTTAATAGGTGTACTTCCCAAATTCTGTGCTGTGTTAACATCTAATCTTGAATACACATTATCGAAATATATAGAATCACCCTCGATACATAATTGTGGCGTTAGCTCCATTGAAATATTCTCAAAATATAATGAATAGTACAATTTTGAGTCAGAAGAACTGCTCCGTGAAGTTATGATACCATTATTACTAAAATTTAATTTAGGTACATCAGTTGCTTGCTCACCAAACAGCTTATTAGCGTGATTACCTCCGTACATATAAATGGGAGCGTCTATTGAATAGTTACCTTTTTTTAAAATTATCCTCGAACCATTTCTCGAAGCATTTATAGCCTCTTGTATTACCTCAACATCAGACTTTCCGTCAATTCCGCACATAAAATCGACATCATTTATTGAAGGAGGTTTTCTGAAACCGTCAACATTAATTGTACCTACTACTATATTGCTGTGGTCGATTTTTTTTTTTTCGAGGATACTTACCCATTCTGTACCGTCATATATAAATTCAACAATTTCACCTGCTTCCCAAGTATTTGGGTATTGTTTGTCGGAGTTGAAACCATCATTATAACCTTTAAAGACACCGTACCCCTTGTATCTGATACTTTTAGCACCTGTATTATTTACATTTAGAGTGGCTTTTTTGTTGTTGAGTTGTGTGCATATATAAATTTGATAAACACACGCACACCTGTAACAAGTTTAAAATTCGTTATGGAAACTGTTTTTGCTACTGTACTTCCACTTGTATTGCATACCGCATAAGGTGGTTGTTGCCATACAGGAGCACCACTACCATTACTAATCAAATTATACCCTGCCGTTCCCGCACTCGTTTGGAGCATACCACGACTTACTCGCTGACGATGCACCGTTATAGTTCGTTGCCGAGCCGTTCATTGTCAATGTCAATGAATTAGGATTTTGCATTGATGTCGGTTTGTTTGACAGGTCAGTATATGAACCTGTAAACGCTACCGTCTTTAAATCGGCAAAGAATTTCTTTATTTTTCCGAACAATGTGCTTAGCGTTTCACCGCTTACTATATTCGACCGTGTACCCGATTCAGCAAAAGTCGGCTGTTGGTCGTTTGTCGCTACATTTGGTACATTGTCCAATCCCACTTGTGATTTTGTAACACTATGCGGATTAGATTTACTACCAATATGACTGATTAAATCCGCTATCGCTTTCATTATTTTCCCGAACGAAACCGATATTTTTTCGCCGCTTACAATATTACTCAATGTTGAATTTTGCGAATATGTAGGTGTTTGATCGTTCGTTGCCACGTTTGGGACTTTGTCCAATCCAATCTGTTCTGCCGTGACACCATGTGGATTGCTTGTATCTGTGATATGTACATTCAAACTATTCTGTAATTCTTCATCTTCTGTTTTTCTTGTATTGACTTTCATCTTCAAATTGCTTTAATGTTGGATATACAAGACTGTCAATATCAACAGTTACATTATTGACATCAGCGACTGTCAACGGAATATTAATGATAAATTCACTTAATGATGTACCGATGATTTTATCGCCGTGGCCATCAAACGCATATCCTATTAATGTTTCCGGATGCTCGTCATCATCAGTACCGTCAGCATTAACCACCTTTGCAAATAACCCTATTTCCATCAAATAAAAGTTGGCAATATACTACCGCCAACCCTGTTTGAAAATTGTGTCGTTGTAATTATTGTACTGTTCTTTACACTCTTTTTCGATATCGGCAATTCGCCAAGAGGATGTATCAAATCAGTAAGCTCTGTTATATTTTCTGTACCTTTTTACACCGTCCCCAAATTTACCTTTTTTGTAAATTCTATGATTTTTCCTTGCGCAGTTAAAGCAGCATATTCAATACCCGCTTTTGTAGGATAGAATTTTTCCATATTGTCATACCTCCTCTAACGTAATTTCTTTTTGATTTTTGAATAATACCGCCAATATATATATCCCCTTTAATAGCCTGTTCATAAAAATATATCAAAAACTTTATGAGATTGTTTTATAACTTTTAGTTTTTTCCTAACAGATAATTCATCTACCAGTGACGGAATAGATGAAAGATATATCGCAAATCTATTTTTGCCATAATACTCATCAATTCGTACATCTGTACCTGTCATTGCTGATATTATTTCTTCTATTCTTGCAGGATTCATAGCATTTCGTCTACGACGTTTTTCTATAATATTCTGCCGACGTTGCTCTACGCTCTCACTTTCATTAACAGGTGCCCATTGACTGCTCCCATAATGATAAAGACCATGTCGCTGTTTGTGGCAACGTTTGATTTTTGAAATCTTCAACCATTGCCTTAACCTCGTCATTAGACATTCCGATAATCTGAAATAACCATAGTCCGACATAACTGTTACCATATTTATTGGTAACTCGTTGTATTATCTGTTGTCCTATCTCACTGGTTAATATCTGCTCCATTAATTCTGTTGAATACACATATACTACACCTACCCGTCTACAAGTCCAACATCAAATTTTATTGTTGTTTCTGATATTGTAGGAATTTGATTTAACATCAGCTGTACATTTGTGTTATTTCCGTTTACAATCAAATTTTTATAATCAGCTACACCGCGGTATTTGATAAAATAGATGCAATTTTACTATATCGCACTTCACCGTCTTTTATTGTTTTGTACAATATATTCAGATATTGACGAAATAAAATTACTCTTTATATCTTCAATTCCAACTGTATTATCCAATTCATTAAGCCCGAAACACTGATAGCTATAGTTGTTGGTGCTGTAACCTCAAGAATAACTCCGGGCGGTGCAAGCCGTTCGATTGTGGTGGTTTGACCGTCCGTCTTTTTCCGTCTATCGATAACGGCACTGGTTGCATAATATGATTGTAAACCGCCGCACATAATGTTGTATCTGCAGGTACACCGTTTGAATCACCTATGATAATATTTACAACACCGCTATCATCTTCAACATTCGGATTATCTTCGGGACTGATTACAACAGCCTCACCCACTCCGTCAACTTCCAACGCCCAACGTCTGTAATCGTTATCATTTCCGATAAAAAGAATTATCCTGTGACTGGTCATATTCCCTTGATACGCTCAATAAAATTTTCATCACTTTCCTCATCATAGCCGCCTGTTGTAGCTGTTTCATTTGTAATACTGGATAAACCGACAATTTTATCACTATTAACAGTGATAGTATTTGCCGGAACATTTCCCGATTTTCCCGCTATAGCCGCAATGATATTAACCGTTACCGTTTTATTATCACCTATTGACACATTTTCTGTTGTAACAAACTCCGTTACACTTTCATCAGCGATTTGTGCAGTAGTAAAAACTGTACCTTTGGGGATATTTACACCTATATTACCTATAATCTTGACACTTCCTGTAGCATGCTGTGCCTTTCGTCTTGCCATGCCTCTGCATGCTCCGTGATAATCTGCATATGTACCATAACTAAATTCGGGCCATATTAATCGTAGTGCATTCAGAATACAAAACTGTGCAAAATATGCGTGTTCATATGCCGTTGGATATGTTAAATTCCAAACATCCGAACCTTCCGACTTGTCAATATCATTTGGCAGATTATCTCTCATTCGCTTATGTATCTTATTGACATCCGCATTTTTTATAAAATCAGGAATAATAAATTGCGACATATTCTCACCCTCCTACCGTAGCCTTTATATCTATTTCGGCATTATCAATGCCTGTTACCGTACATTCCACCTCAACCGCATCCGTATCAATCCAATTAAATGAAAAATCATCTACTGACTTTGCCCTTTTATAATCATCAGCCATTATCGCCTCTGTTATTTTCTTTTTTCAGCATAATTTCTTGTGCAGCTTTATCAGGCAATGCCATAATCAAATCTAAATTAATACCAAAATCGGTCGAATATGAGCTATACGCATATCTGTCCGTTGAGATACAATTTTCACACCATTGTTTAAATGCCTCAACACCTCGACGCTGAAATTAATCTGTGTTGTCCGTCACGAACAAAATCACCTGTATCATAATCAAATTTCAAGCTACGTTTATATCCGACAGGAGTATTTTGTTTAAGATTATCCAACGGCACCGTCATAATGTTATTTGCTGTCGGAAACAGATTTGCCATAATTAACTCTCCTTTCCTATGTCACTGCTACTTACAATAACAGCAACAACAATAGGATCAACGTCTATCCAACATACCAATACTCTGTCGCCCGCTTTAATACGTTCTATCCCCTCTGTGATAGGAATTTTAACAGTGTGACTATGACCGTCAGATAATGACGTTACAACTTCAATCTCAGGCTTATAGTCTATTGATAATCTCTTATCAATTAAATACTCCCCTTTTGGAATAACGGTATCAAATCTTGTAACCTTAAGCCCAAAATCTGATGTAATCGTACCGTATTCAATTAAAACACTTCTACCTTCATTTACAGCGTTATTCATCTGTGCCTGAAGTGTTCGTCCTAATCTGTCAAACGCATTCATATAACCACTTCTTTTATAACTTACTTTCATCCGCAAGTTCAAAATCAATATTCATTTGTCGATTTACTGCATTATGTGTAATACTTGTAACAATATATCGAAAATTCATATCGCCTGCACCTACTTTAACAAGCTCGCCTTTTCGTATCCATGGATTATTTATAGCTGTTACTTCATATGTTTCTTTAGGCTTTCCTTTTCATCAAGAATATATTGACCTTCATCACGAGCATTTTCATACAAAGAGTCTTCCTTTTCTTTATCTGACTTTTTGTTTGACTTTCCATCTTCTGTATCATCTCTAATGACTTTCTGAAGTGTTCCCCATTTTGCTGTGTCCCCTCCAAAGTGCCTGTAATAGATACTTTCCGTCATCATCAGCTTTGCCTGTGAAGATTATTTTGTAACAACGTCTTCCATTGAAATATTACTTGCGGTAGATATTGCATTTTCGCCACGGTTAATTTCGTAAACACGCTCATTTGCATTGGCTCCGTACCTATCTATGTAGATAATATCCTCTGCACTGCGTATAACATATTTTATACCCGTTTTTCTTTTTACTCGGTCCAAAAGGTCAGTAAACATAGTTGAAATTTTACCTGAAAGAGGTAGTTTCTTATGTTCAATAGATTCATAATTGTATACAATTTCAATGCCCCATTTTGAGCATATATCATTGAATATATCTACTGTTTTCCAACCTGCAGGGTAATAATAGCTATCCTCACTGTTTTGCAGATAAATCAAATTATCATAGCATGTCAAAGATATTATTTTCTTCTGCTTGTTTTGATAATTTTTACGCCATATATACCCTCTGAAAACCTCTCTGCACTCTTCACCGTCATTGGCATATATAAACACCCTATCACACACATTAATTAATTCTGATAACAAATACTCGCCGTTCATACAGTTTACAAGGTTTATCGTTACCTTTTGTGCAAGCTCGTTTTTATTTTCGGTAAGTTTTAAATCCGTTGTCACTGCGTCAACAAATACATCTAATTTATCAGAATTAAGAAAATGAATGCTGTATATCGGTGAAGACTTTGACGCCACTCTTACATAATCCATTAACCCCACTCCTAAAAATCGTACAAAAAAAGCACTATCATAAAAAATAGTGCTATTCTGTTTGTTTAATCTTATATATACTCTTTTGGCAGCCAACCAATGACATATTCACCAACTGGTGTACGTCCTACATCAGAAGATTTATCTGTTATCCTATATCGGCCGAGAATTTCTTTTCCGTCATACAAATAATATGTTCCTGTCACTCTGCCTGCAATACTTTCCGCATCAGACGAAACATATATCGGCATTGTTAAGTTCGACTGTTGCACCGGCAGAGTTATCACCAGAAGATGTTCCTGGAATTTTAATAACGGTACCGGGGAATATCCACCAACCTCTTTCCGAGCTACTAAAACCATGCTGTTTTGCGGTGTCCTCGATTACATCTTTGTTTAACTCCATAAATTTCTTCCCAACGCAACCCGTCACCGAGATAACATTGTGCGATGCCCCATAATGTATCATTTTCAACTATGGTATATATTGCAGGTGTAGGGTCTTTATCTCTGTCCGTTCCGTCAGCCGAATCAGGTTCGGCATTTGTAACAGTGAATGTCGGTTTAACGCAGTCTGTAAATTCTATATAATAATGATAACTGCCAAATCCGTCTTGATATGTAATATCATAATCCGAAAGATGTACATCCATACAAATCGGTGTACCTGTTATCAAAATCGTAAGTACCGTTTTATTAGCTTTCCACATTGAAAACATACCTTGAAAATTGACAGGCGGTTGCCAAGCACCATTTTGCCAAGGCATATTTGCTTGCATTCTACCGGGTAATATACCATCATCCCACCGAATCGAACGTACACCTGTACCAGTAGGCTCTTGAATAGTACCAAGGTCCATTATGTCATATTCGGCAAAATTTTGTCCACCCGAACGGAATTTTATTTTTTGTGGTGTCCACGGTATTGATAAAACGTCATGTGTACCCTTTTCAATTATAAAATTATACTCTCACAATTTCTCATTCATTATTACCTCCCGAATTAGCAAATGAGGCAGTTAAATGTCGGTCAATTTCATCTGATATTAACTGTGCTATTTCAGGTGCATGTGCCTTTATCTGTTCAACAACATTGCCGTCCTTAGAACCATCAATATTAAACATTATAGACATTGAACCACTTTCAAAATGCACATTTGCACCACTTGTTGAGCCGCCACCTTGTATTTTCTCATTTTCTATGACATCATTATTAAGTCCTGTCGCATAATGAGGAATGCCACGTCCTGATAAAATATCCTTTGTTTCTGATGATGTAAATACTCTATCTCCCGCTGACAGCGGAGCAAGTACATTACGACCTTCATACATCAAAAATTGACCGTTGTGTTCAACCAATTCGCGAGGATCTGCACTTCCGTCATCATTCAAATATGCCAATCCCTCAGGTGCATTACGAGTACCATGTGCAAAATGTCCAAACGATGCTGTATATACAACCGTTCCATACAATGTAGGTGCTGATGTCGGGAAGCTTCCTGTATAACTTGCACTGCCTGTTATATCAGGTGCTTCTGTCGGATATGTCCCAAGTGTATAATTTGATATACCATTAACAGCCGGTACTTCTTGAGGGTATGTTCCCAATTCGTAGTTTACAATACCCTCAACATTTGCTGATACCGATAGTGCAGATGTATCTCCTGTCAATGCTGATACACTTTCCGTGATAGCTGATGTTAAACTTGATGTATCTATATTCCCCGGAACAACTGTAAAATTAGGATGTAATTCAACACTTTCACCCATACTTGCATTAATAGTATCAGTTATCTTTTTGTACCTATATCTAACCCGCTTAAAATCAGTTTCAGCCAAAGAAGAACTAATGCCATTCATTACACTTTCACCTATCGAAATTTGGCTAAAGTCCATATTATCTGCCGATAGACTTGTACTTATTGCAGACATTAAACTCGCAAAAACCCAATTTACCAAAATCCATATTGTCCACTGATAAGCTCTCACTTATAGCTGACATTAAGCTTTCGCCAAAGCCTAATTCTTTAAAATCCATATTATCCGTTGAAAGACTTTCACTGATTGAATCCATAACCGTTTTACCAAGTTCTAAATCCTTTAGTTTTCCGTCTTTAATATTTTCAATACTGCTACTGACAGCATCGAGTACATTCTCTCCTAAATCGTCTGGCAACTCAGTTGATTTTGTATCTTCTTTGGACTGTTCTGTTCCATCGGTTTTGCTTTCTAAAGCCTCTTGTTCCTTGGTGCTATCTTCAACAGCTTGTGCTGCTTTTTTCGTCAGTTTCATTCATAGCATCAATTTTTTGGTCTTTATTGTCCTTTATTGCATCTACTGTATTTTTTGCATTTTTTCGAGTGCATTTTTTTGCAGCTTCTGTCGTTTGCTCAATGGCACTTTCTGTATTACCGCCATTTAACAGTTGCCACATATTTGCAAAAATCATCACCCATATACTGTTTCATTAAATTATAATCAGTACCAAATGCGTCATTTATAGCCTTAGCAGATTCAGCATTTCCAGACATAAGCATTGCTTCATATTTTCCTTGAGCTGTTTTATCTCCGCCCATAGCACCCATTTGATACATTCCCATCATTTCATCTAAATATTGATTTGGGTTTTGACCATTTTCTTTTAGCTGATTGATATTGTTTTTCTGCTTGTTCCAATGCTGGTTGCATTCCTGTATATGCTTCTTTTTACTACTTCTTTTGATGCAGAATCTCCCAATTCAAATGAAGTAGACAGTGCTTTTTGAGCATCAGATAAATATTGTCTGCTATATAAAGTTTGTTGGGTAGCATCTTGAATGTCAACGGCATTATTGGATAATTCGCTTGATTCCATTGACTTCTTTAGTGCTTTTTGATATGCTGAATTATTATCATTTAACTGGCTGCTTAATCCCGCATTATGACCGAATGCGTCCACCTTACCATTCCATACATCAGATAAAACTGAGTTGTAATCACTTCCAAACATATCTTGAGCATTGTCTAAAAGCGTTTGCAAATGGCTTTCAGTTCTATCATTGGCAGAACTCAAAATATATTATTAGCCTCATTAGGATTTTGTCCATTAGCAATAGCTACAGACCTTTTTTTCCGCCAAATTAAACATATCATTTGTATATTCTGTTTGAATATCTTTTATAACACTATCATAAGAATCTTTTGACAACATACCGTTTTGTGCCAAATATGAATATGTATCAGCTTTTTGTTTGCCCTTCATCCGGAGCAAGTTCTGAAGATGACTGTTGCATACTATGTATAGTCCCAAAAACATAATCACGTTCATCCGGTGAAAAATTACCATCAGACAATGCTATTTCTAAATACTTACCTAATTCCTTTTTCTGCTTTTGCAAATGTTTCAAAAGCATTCTTCCATTTATCACTTAATGCCGTTGTATCCCATTGCCCATAACCAAACAAATCATCATTAACCATAAATGCGTTATACATCTCTTGGTTCATTTGTTCTTCAATGTTATCCATATAACTATTAACTTCATCTGCATAAGATGTAAAATATTTTTAGGAATATTAAATCCCAAATTTCCTTTTATATCGAGTTTACTTCCACTTTCAACAACGCCCAAATAAGACGAATTAGTAGTATCTTGTAATGAATATCCTGTTGTCAATGCTTGTTTATGTGCTTGTGATACTTGTATCTGCCATGAGCCGACCATGTTTTGAGCCACTTTACCCAAATCACTTGCCGACATTGCTATATCACCAAATAATTCATCCAGTCGATCCTGTCTTAATTCTTCAGCCGATTTATGAATTCCAGATATACCGTCAGCAATATCATCACCCCATAGCTGACCAATCAATGCACCTGCTCCGGCTCCAAACAACGTTCCCACTCCAGGAATAAAAGAACCTATTGCTGCTCCAGCTCCCATTAAACCACTTTTTGTCAACCCACGAGTTAAACTGCGTTGCATATCATTGCGATTTCCGCTACTGTATGCATCAACAATATCGCCAAAAGCCTCGGTTGCACCTGAATAGACTGATTGCACACCTAAATATCTTGTTGCCAAACTCTTTCCAAAAGCTTTTATACTGTCTATAGTCTGATTTCCGTCATCATCTCCATAGTCGCCAAGCAGCTTAGTCGTTTTTTTCTAGCGCCTTTGTATTCCTATCAATATCTTTTTCCGATGAAACACCGTTATAGTTTTTATCTTCATAACCCCAGACAAGATTTCGCATAGATTCAAGGTCTGCATTTTTAGAATATTTTAATCCATATTCATTCGCAGCGTTTTTAAGTAATCCAACTCTTCAGCTTCTTCTTTGTAAGCCTCAACATAGCTTATCAGTTCATTAAAGCCCATGCTTTCTCTGTCTATCCCATGTTCATCTGCATAGCTTGCCGAACTATACCATTTATCCAAATCAGCAGAAGCTCTTTTTTTATAAATCTGTGAAGATGATTCTTTTCCAAACTTAACTTCAGACACCTTAATATCATTAGCTTTTTTTTCTTTATACCATCTATAGCCTTATCAACATTTGATGTATCAGCAGTTAATTTTACCTGTGACACTCCGTCTACAGCAGCATTAGCCTTATCTACTACTCTATCAATGTCAGTAGCTGTTTTTGAGCCATCAACTTTTCTTAATTTACTGTCTATGCTGTCCATAACTTTTTGAGGCTTTATCTGTTGCCGTAATATCAACATTAACACTTCTTTTTCAAGTTTGTCTAATTCCTTATTTACAGTTTTAGCCTTATCCGTTGCGTTGTCTTTTAAATTTGCGGTTATTTCGATTTCTATATTCGACTTTGCCATAGTGTCCTCCTTTCTTCCGAATTTTTGCAATAAAAAAAAACGGCTGTTTTACAACCGCTTTTGAATTCATTATTTTACAATTTTTACGTTCTTTATAGTATGGTCATCCATGCTACTGTAATATTTGTATTCCTCCGGAAACATAAAGTTTGATAATCTATATTCTATCACATCATCTGCAAACTCAATATCAATATCGTATGCAGGAACACAATTATTATTCGGCCAATTCACTTTGTCATTTTCAAGAAGATAGTAATTCCCATTGCTTTTATCAATGGCTATATGCAAATTGTATGTTCCATCGTTCCAGCTTTTAGCATTTGAAAATTTTTTAGAAATTCATCTTCTGATGATATTCCTAAAACCTTATATCTTCCATTTGAATAACACTTAAAATCAACACGCCATATAGGAGCATTTAGTTCTTTCATTATCATATGGATAATAATCAACATCCATATGATAGTTTGATGTTTCATAATTTTCGCCTGAAAGTTGACCAATACCATTACCCAGTGCATCTGTAACAGTTTCTCGGGTATCACCCCCACTCTATATTTTTTGTCTTAGTATCATATATAGCGTCATACCTTATGTCATTACCACCACATGAGCATAAACATCCTATAGTAAAATAGTTATTAAAAATATGTTTATTTTTTTCATAGCAAAGCCTCCCTTTTACATAATTTTAACAAAGCAAAAGGATTTGTCAACTTTTTTTTGTTTTGTAGGAAAGTTTCCTATAACAACCGGCAATTTGCGTTCAGTTATGGCTTTCTTCATAAATGCAAACACCATTTTTCTTTTCACCATCTGTCAGCCGCATTATTTCACTTGAAATGTACGAAATCCCGAATACACAAATATATCATACAAATTCCGCATTAACGGACTGACTTCTATCAGTTTTTATGTAGTCTTCTTCATCAACGATATCCTCACCGTCAAATCCGCTGAGTTTGAGAACTTCATCAACTATTTTCGACTTTTGTGCCCGCATTAAGCAGAATGTCAACGCAGTCCGCATCATCAAAGATATTGAATTTCTGCTTTATGTCATTGTTACCCCAAATTCTCTGTTTATCTTCATCTACCGTAGCCGTATAAATCAGATTGTTATGATATTCAGTTGTACTTCTTTCACCCGAAATCTTAGGGTATTTCGGTCCGGCCGGATTAGGAATTTGCTTTGTTGCCTTTTTTGCCGCCGCTTGTATTTCACTTTGCGATAATCCTCTTATTCTGAATGAAAATAGGGTTTCACCACTTTGCTTTTTACAAATATTTTCTTTATGCTATCTTCGTTGCCTGTTTTATAATCTGCCGCCTCAAGCAATGCCTTGACAAGATTTTTTTTCGTCCTGTTCAAAGTTGGTTGAAGACTCAAGACCTGTTACATTTGTACTTTCTTTATTTGCCATTTCCCTTACCTCCGCATATATAAATTAAAAATTTTCATAACTTTAAAATGGCTCGTTCTCTCAAACCAAGAACGAGCCATTTTATGTGATTAGTTGTAAAGTTGCTTTGCTGCCATTTCAGAAATCATCTTCGGAATAGAATTTAATCTAAACGAATGTGCTCTCTTAATCACATCACCTGGAGTTAAACTCATTAGGTCAAAAGCTCCGTTTGGTATAGCATTGTTAAATGTTATACGTTCTTCACTGCTGCCATCAGGCTTAATAGATACCCCTTGAAAATTGAATACAGGAAAATATCCATTTTGTATCGCCTTAAGCAGTGGTGCCATTATAACATCATCTCTGATTACCGCCTCTGTGTATGTCAAATCAAATGTCACACCTGTCGGAACCGTTCCCACCAAAATTGAACCAACACCTTGATATTCAGTTGTGTTTGCATTCATTGCAACTTTAAACTCGTTAATTTCTGCAAGGAACGTATTAACGCCATTAACTTCGACAAATAATTTTCCGTCTTTACCTGTCATTAATTCAGTTGTATCTAATGTACTGTTGTTTCCAACTGCCATTTTTCTTACCTCCAATCATTAAGAATTTTCACTGTATTTCCATTTGTAATGAATGAAAATACGCTCTAATGTATCAACGTCAACCGCATTGACTACGAAATAGCCATAATCGGCGCCGTAACCCTTATTTGTATCGAGCTTAAATGTAGGGTCAATAAGCTTGCCCTCGTCAGCCATAGTATCAAGCACGACTTGACCACGTTGGATAACATTTGCAATACCGTCTTTTGTACCATTAACTTTTCCGATTAATTTATCCATTTCACAGTCCAAGCGATAGAATGTTTCATGTCTTACTTTAGCTCGTTTGATTTTCTTCCAGCCGTTATCCTGTTTTTCTTCATCAGGATTAATCAGTGTATTAACACCGCTGTCAAAAACAACCTTGCCGTCTGAATTAACAGATAGTAATAACAATCCGTTTCTTACCGCATTTTCGTATTGGCTGTTCTTTAGTCGTTCTGTAAGTTTTGCCGCACCTGGCATTTCTGTACGAACGATACTTTTACTTGATGGCGTTGCAGCTATAACACCTGCCGCTTTGGCTATTGCTCAGGTCCGCTGACAGTTTCACCGTCAGAATTGATAAAATCGCTTGCAAAATAAACAATAGGATAATTGTCTATCTTAGATGCATTCTCCATTCTCTTGTTTATATCTAGACTGCCCTTATCACCTATAACGGCAATAGCAAGATTACCGTCTTTAAATGAGGTATTGATATACTCTATCAATAATGCTTGTACATCCGCATCGACTGTATCCAATGCGATTGTGTTGTAGTAATACGGCTCAAATGCTTCAAATGCCGTACTATAATCGGCTGTTGTGACAGTGGGATTTTCGCCACCCTCAAACGGTTGCTGTGAAACGTCTGTAATAGCGTCTGTAACACCGTCTTCAGCCTTTGCAGAAATGTAATTACTATCTTTAACGGCTTTTTCCAAAGCTTGAGGCTCGCCTGCACCAGAGGCAAATGTGATTGTTTCAACCTCTTTTGCACCGTCATAAATTACAAGTTCTCTTGTACTCTCTGCACCCAACTTATCTCGTACTGATACAGTAAATTCATGCGTTCCAGGATATTTAAGTGTCAATGTAACTGCCTTTGTTTCATTCGACTTTAGCTCAATCTTGCCGCTCTTACCACCTGTTCCTAAACGAACTAAGTACAACTTATCTAAGCCGCCATCCATATAAGCCTCTGCCACACACTCATTGTACCGCCTGTGCCATATGTATTTTTCATAGTAACATCAGACGTTCCAATTTCATGAATAGTGACTTCATTCAGCGGTCCCCAATCAGATTTAATAGGCAACACACCTATACCGTCTAAAGCGGACGCTACAGTATTATTTACATTACCGTTACTTGAACGTCTGTAAACACCGGCACGAGGGTACTCCTTACCGTCTTCATAAACATATCCCATGCTTATTTTACCTCCTTGTTTTTAAATTTTGATACAATTTCTTTAGCTTCTTCCAAAGTAAATAAATCCTTGTCTGCCCTTGAAAGCGCTGTACGAATAATAACATTATTCGCATTAAATTCATTTTTCTGCCTTTGATAATTCATCAACGGTATATCTTGATACAGATGATGTTTATTTACCTTTGAAGAGTTCTTTTCGGCTGGCACATCTGCTGTTTTTTTCATCTTTTACAGTCTTGGTTGCCATAAGATTACCTCCTTATACAAAAAAAAGAACGCCTTTAAATAAGACGTTCTTAATCATTTATTTTAATATGTTTCAATAATTCTGAATCAGGCTCTTTGCGCAATACGCAATAATCACCTTCAACAGATAATTGACCGACTCTTAATTCATCAGTTCCAGGCTGAAGTTGATTGTTATTATCAACACGCATCCATGTTCCATCAGGAAATTGTAATACCTTTTTTTGATTTAGCTTAGTACACATCATACTCGCAATAGCATTAGAAACAGCTATATCTTCTGTAAAGATATGAGCGTTCATTACAGCTGTGTACCAATCACCTGCATACATGCTAGGTATTCGTTCACAATTACCTACCTTTGATTTTCGCCAGTACACCGCAGGAATATCCTTTTGAGGCTTCCATACGGTCGGAATATCTTCATCATATCCTATCAGTTTTACATCGGGTAGTAATTTTCGTGTCCATTCATTAACCAGTTTAATCGGATCAGGCTCGCAGGTTTGTTGATTAGGAAACGCAAGTAGTGTAAACAATACCGCCGCAACGGTTATTTTTTTGTCCGCAACATCAACGTATCGTGTAGAATTCCATTTCGCAAGAATGGTTGTTTCCGACTTACCGCTAAAGAAATAGCCGTCTACATTTGTTTTGACCGTTTCTGCTATTGCTTCAATCTCTGATGTGTCTTGTAAATACACATCAATTTCTACTGTACCACTGATTTTACGTTCTGTGTCGGATTGCATATTTGCAAAAATACAATTCGTCCATATTGTACGTTATCGTTCCATAAATCAGACATATCGTCAGGGGCTGTCTGATTAAAAATCGTAGGCTCATCATCATATTTAGTTAAATATGATGTTATATCGGAACATTTCCTTAGATGATTATTTAAAATTTCTTCAAACATAAATCTTTCTCCTTTAATATGGTTCACTGTATATTGCAATAGCTTGCGGCAATGCGTCTTCTGCAATGCGGTCACAGTGTGGTCTTGCTGCCATCTTACTTGTACCGTCTTCCAAAAACGGACCGTACAAACAATCACTTGTTACTTTCGCTGTAAATGACATTCCGTTGCTTTCTGTTGATGAAACAAAAGAATTACGGTAATTTCCCGTTCTCACTCCCCGGTGGTTGACCTGGAGCAGATACACCGCCGCCTGCCATCACATTAAAAACAGAATTTCGCAATGCACTTGATACTCGTGCAGTTCTTCCCGGCAACTGTGCTTTTATCTTATCAAGTTCAGCTTGAACAATAATTTCAATGCTAATCATTTTATATCAAACCTTTCCTCAACATAATAAATCATAGATACATTAAGGCTACCTGCATTATCTACACCCTGAACATAAAATTTACGTCCGTCTGGGAACACAAGATAATCGGTAGCCTTTGCTTTTACCGTTGCTCCATATTGTACAACTGTATGTGTTATAGGGTGCTGATTTTGCCGCCATTCTTCTTTTTCGCGTTGACTTGCCTCGGCAGCAATACCCAAAAAATGCTTGTTCGGCAGGTTGGTATCCTACTTCTGTCACACGTCCGCTGGCTGTTTTCCCATGTCTTTTATATAAATTTCTACCTCTTGAAATCCATATCCAGGTACAATATTTGCTGTGAACATAATTACTCGCCCTTTCTGCTGTTACTGTGCATATCCTCATAAAAAATACGGTGGTCTTACCTGTCCGTAATCATTTCCCGATACGGGCGGAACAGAAATACTTGCTTCATTCTTCAATCGGTTATAGAGGTCTTTCCATACCTCTACTCTACTTGAAAAATCATACGACACAGGACCTATTTTTGTAGTGCAAGAGTGTGCAAACTTCATTAGAATAGCTTCCAACGCTGCTAATTTAGCACGTTTCCAATGTCTGTTCATATCCAAAACCGCTTGATACTCCTCATCCGACAAAGCCGCTGTCAACTCTGCCGGATTGAATGTTGTATCTCCCAGTTCAAACCTCAATCGGTCAACTCCGTTTTCCGTAATTGCATTGGGATTATATGAGTATCTCGGCATTACTCATCACCGCCACTATCTTCTTCCTGCTCTGTTGTATGCTTTGAAATTGCCGCTAAAACGGTTTTTCTCGTATCAACTGCGCCTAATACGTCACATACAGAATCACTGTTAATATTCTTTATATATTCCGCCGCATCTGTGGCCGACATTTGAAGTACACGGAAAATTTCTGTTACATCGTCCGCAGTACAATTAATGCTTTTTCCGTCTTGTGATAAAATCGGTATCGATACAACAAATTGTATCGGTTCAACCATTTCCTCTGCATTAATAGGTAACTCGCATAGGATACCGTATCTAACCAGCTTTAACCCCTCATATGCGGACAATTCATCAGGCTGAATTATATCACCTTTGTTATAGTTTTTACCGCCAATACGGCAAGATTTAAGTGCTGTGTATCTCATATATTAGTCACACCCCCTTAAATCAGTTTTCAGGGGTAACGGCATTTTGGAAATAGATACCCAAGTCCTTGCATACTACTTTTCATATCCTGCGAAATCATACCGCCGATGTAATGAGAATACGTTCCCTTATCACCTTCCCATTCAATGATAGGAAGAATATTTCCTGTGCCCATATCCCAACGGAATGTATATCCGGCAGTTGCCTCATCAATCATTGGTGTTGGTGTAGCGTATGCCAAAAGCATTGCATTTTCATCGCAGATAAAACCTGTATTTTCTTCTTCACCAAGATTTGCACTGTTCCATATAGCGTCAAATACGACAACCTCATCTACCCCCAAAATAGCAGCCAATGATTTTGTAGTAACCATTGCAGGTGAAGCAGTGTTCCCGCCATAAATAACACGATTCATTATGTCGGGGTGATTAATTAGTGCATCAAATACACGCTGTCCCAATCCAAGTTTATTAGGTTTTTCTTCCTGTAGACTTCTTCATCGCAGTAATGCAATCGGATATAAACTTGATAGGATTTGAATTATCATTGTCAAACGATACAAAATCAGTAGAACCTGAGCTTACCGATACACCGCCAGTTAAATCAGCACCCCATACACCTTTTTAAAGTATTTTTGTGCAAATACCTTGTTTTGATGAATAAATATCTGTTCAGCAATAACCCTCGCTTTGTTTTGACGTAATTGCATTATTCCTTTAGCTCCCATACGTGCTACATCTGATTGGATAATATCATCATAACCCAAAATAATTTGTTCAGGCACACACTTATAATCGTCAGTTTCGTAACCGATAACGGTAGGATCTACTTTACCTAAAATAGGCTTAGGGCTTACATTATCTCTTAACAAATCTGCTTTTGAAAATTGATAATATGACGTTTTGAAAGTTGCACAGGCACTTTGGGAAGAAAGACGTTGCTCCGCCACTCTTGCCCTGAAAATACGCTGTACTGATACTTGTAAGTGGAACATTAATAGGTGTTTTACCCTTTCTTATTCTATCAAAAACTTCTGTACCCATTATTTAGCCTCCTTTTTTGTAGTAGTCAACTCTTTTGACTGTTCCCATTGCATTTTGCATTACAATCATTCATTGCTATTGCACACACAAAATCACCCGCCTCAGCGGCAACTAATGTACCGTCCGAACCGGGTGTTAATTCTGTTCCGGCTGTTACTGTGGCACTTATAGCCGCAATACCAACAGCAAATATTTGATATGTAACATTATCGCCCTTCGAAACGTCTGCCTCATTGTCAATAGTAACAATACCGATAGGCATTTCCCTTTGGTGTTACAAAATTCCAATAAACCGTCACTGTTCAACTTAACGGCTTTTTACCGGCGACGTTTTCCATATCGTTAGCTACAATACCCACACGAGTAGCTGATGTATTAATTCCGTTTGTCATATACTGCTTTGCCATTAATACCAACCTCCAATCTCATCATCATAGTCTTTCATAAGCTCAGGGTGTGTTTCCCATGTTTTTGCCATAGCTTCTGTATCACTCATATTCGGATTTGACTTTTTGATTTCATCAGCAATAGCACGAGCCTTGGCAATGGTAGTAGAGCCTGCCACATCAGAATGACCACTCTTGCCGATTTCAGTAAATGCACCCGACTTTTTCTACTGCCTCAACCGCCGTATCCAATACACCAATCATATCTTGATATGTTGTACCGCCTGCGGCTTTTAGGCTCTTTAGTGTAGGTATAAGTTCTTCGGACTTTTGCCTATAACTTCATACTTTTTGCAATAGCCGTAAAGTTCTTTTTCTTCCGACTCGTCACGAGCTTTTCTTAAACTTTTTAAGTTCGGCCGCAACTGCCGGATGAAGTTTCTTATAAATATCTTCCGGATCATGATTTATCGGTTCACCCTTAATCTTCTTAACGTCCTTGTCGTCTTTATTGTCATTTTTGCCATTGTCATCATCTTCAGGCTTCGTTATACCAGCCTTATTAACGATAGCCTCCAACTGCTTTTCTTTTCTTCATCAGTTAGCTTATCCTTATCAATATCTTCAATTTTCATATCATTATCAGCTCCTTCATTATTACTTTTTAATATACCGAGTGTTTCTGCCTTTAATGCCTTCACAATCGTGGCTGTTTGTGGTTCTTCCGAACCTGTCGCAACATAGTCACTTTACACTGCCGCCGCTCCATTTTTCTGTTGAAAGTGTAGCGGCACCGTAAAATTCTTCAAGACTTTTATCCATTGCAGATTTTTATCTGTAACGTTATCATCTCTAAGAATTGAAATAAGACTACTACTTAGCGATTCTGTGTATTGCCATATTTGCCTAACTACATCGTCCAATTTAATATCCTTTAATTTTGCAGCAAAACTTTCAGCCTCACCGCTCTTTCTTATAGGAGTTTTAGACTTGTACATTGTAACAAATGCGTCAGGATTGGCACCCTCCGGCACTAAATCAACCTTTGTAATATTCAAATTTTTTAACTTATTTGGCATTACCCTCTACCTCCTCTCTGATAGCCTCACCCTCAATACTGAACATTGAGTATGTACCATCTTTGACTTTTTTCCCACACGCTTTCATCCGTCACATGAAAACCTATCCACCAACCGTCAGCTAATGCATCTTCAGGCAAACCTAATGCTTTGAGTTTTTCTTTGGTGAACACCATGCTTTCAATCATTGTGGCTACACCGCCACGTTCATGAAGTTCGCCACCGTCACCGTAAAACTCAACATAGTGATAAACCGCTTTTTCAAGTTCGTCAATATCAATAATATCTTCCTGCCAATCGGTGATTTTTTCGCCGTCGGCACGAGCCGATACATTCGCCCATCCAAATACCAGGTGTTGTTCTTCATATGATTTCTGTACATTAAAACGTGCCTTTACTACCTTTTTCAGGTTCATCCCTTGCCTTGTGAATGATGTAATCATTAAAGCTTTTCAATTTAATCAACCTCCTAAATTTCAGTATAAAAAAACACGTTGATTTACAACCAACGTGTTAATTTATAAATTTCATTTTTAAACATTATTCAATTTCAATTTCATCCGCTATATCACTTAATGAACGTCCATCAAAAATGGTATCATTCATTAAATCATCTATATCCGAATATATCTTCACAATGTCATTATAACCCACTTCAAATTTAGTCCTACTCCATGGATTGATACAACAAGTCTTATTGTCATATTCGAATACCACATCTTGTACAAGCGATAATATTAAATTTTTTTATTTCTTCTGAATTTAATTTCATAAAATATCACCATTGACCTTTCTTTTCCGAATCCGTTATGTCTCGAGTTCTTCGTTCTTCCAAAGTTCCGTCTTTCCACTTGTATGTATGAATATGTTCTCCGTTTTTACCATATGGATGTTGTTTTTGGATTGCCGTGATCCGTAGGATGAATTTGTTTTTTACCATATATCCGTCTTTGTCATATATTGTACGTTCTATATGTCCATCCGATTTTTCTAAATCTAACACTGCATATGGCTTTAATTGTCTTGGAACAGAGCCACCTTTTCTATGGTTGGTTGCTATAAATGTTCCATCAGTCGAATATTTATAGCCACTTCGTTCAGACTTTGTAACTCTATATGCAGCCTTTAATTTGTCCCATTCCTCTTTATTATTATACTTTAATTTTGGAAATCTTCAAGAGTTTTTAGGGACATTTTCAGTCCCAAGCTGTTTTTTATATTCTGCATATTGCGATTTATCGGCATAATAATTAACACATGCTTTCTTTTCCGCCTCGCTCATACTGTCCCATTTGTTTGGAACACTCGGTATTTTATTATTGTCACCTGTGAAAAATTCTTCGCCACAACAACAATTTGTATGTACCGGCGGTGCCATTATCTCAGGACCGTTATATTTAATATCGGACGGTACATTATATGGTTTATCAAATGGTACTGCCTGTCCGTTCAATGCAACGCAAATCGGGCAAACATTGTCATTGTTTGATGTTACCCAACGTCTATATACATTCTGCATATATCTATGTTCTATCGCCCATTGTATGTACGCTCTGGTTGCCTGATTATGTGCTGTAACAATTTCAGTTCGTGCTATATCTTTTGCCCGTTTGGTCCGTTGTTTGTCTGCCATCCGTCTTGCCGCCTTTGCAGCTCTGCTGTTAATTTCATAATCAGTTAATTTAGGATTATTCTCACGCAGAGTATTCCGCATATTTTCATAATAGCGGGTATTCTGATTAAGCTGTCGCTCTGTTAATCCTACCGTATCTTTTATTCTACGGGCGGCAAAATACGGTGTATCACCTTGTTGTAATGCAGTATTTATAATGCTTTTTAACATTTTCTCTCTGTGTATCATTGATATTTGCAATAAGATTACCCGCTCTTTCATCACACCATTTGGTGTAAAATGCAGAATAATCAAACTGACTATCTTCATTATTTTCGTTATCATCATCTGATATTTCGGTATTGATACTTATCAAGTCTTTATTATCTTCATATGCGGTTTCAAATCTTTCTTCGCCAACATGCTCTAAGGTTGGTGTCAATGTTTCATTTTCAAAATCACGCAGATTGGAATCAAACGGTGCATGTACATCTTCTACGCTCTCATTACCGCTCATGACTTCATCTGCTGTTTCTTCATCTATGTTATAGTCATCCCATAAAAAAATAATAATGCCAATGTTATCGGAGTTTCGTATTTATTCAACATATTACGAATACGTTGTAGCGCATTTTCACCTTTTTTACTTCTATCGGGTTTGCGTATTTTTTCAAATATTCTCCTTGCTTTTCTGAATGTAAACATATATTATTCCTCTTTGAATTCACTCTTTTCGGGTGCCGTCCCTCCATTACCTGAGTAATCTGCACGTTCAGGCAGCTTTGCGGCATCACGAAGATAATCTTCAAGCTGTTCATCAGGTGATATAAATCCTGCACTTGAAACTTTTTGTATAAAGTCACCAAGCTCACCGATATTTCTATTTTCAATTTCGCCATGAATTATCGTTGGATAATCAGTAATATCTTTAAATGCCTCACCATTCATATCTATTAAATCGGGAATAGCTTTATTGTTAAACACTTCTGCTATCATATCAAGATACGCACCGATTGCCACTGAAAACATCTGCGACTTGTCACTGCCGAGATTATATGTTCCTGTACTCTGATGTCCAAGCAATATAAAATCTGCAAGTACCGTCATTGCAATTCGTGTATCATATCGTTCAATAATAGCATTTGTATCAAAATTACGCTTGCCACCGCTCGTGAGTAGCTCTAACTTCCACCCTTCAGGTTTTACAACTCCCTCCAATGAATCGCGACGTATACTTTTAACATATCGTTCCGCTTCACGTCTTGCACTGACCATGTTTTTATCATCATTATCCCATATATCAACACCTTCAGGCGCGGTCATTACAGGTAAACCTGCCAAATCACGTTCAATTCTATACCCTCAATTTCTTGTATTCGCTTTTTAAAGTACCAAGAGCGGTACGAATTACGCAATATACTGCGTCCTTCGGGGGTTTTCCTTTACTGCTTTTCGTACGGAATAGCAATAATTTATTTGCAGGAATTGTGATTAAATCAAACTTCGGCGGTGGCATTTGCGTTAATCCCAACAGATTATCATTATCATCATATTCCCATCTGTACAAAGTTTCCTGTGAACGTATCGGTAACTTCTGCCACCCTATTCGACCGTCATTATATTTACTGTTCAGACGAATATCTTTTTTTACGTCCCATTCGACGCTTATATACAATTTCGTGAGCACTCCATCCGTATGTCAACATAGACAATATTTCTGATATTGTGTCAATCCACGTTTCAGTCATATCATTCATACATTGCCACACAAAATCAGCCGCTTCCTCATCCGCTGGAGTATTGCCGCCTGGTTGAGTGTCCCATGAACAACCTCGTATTAGCATATCAACCGCAAATAAAATAGCTCCAACTACATCATCATTGTCAGCCATTTCACGATATGTTTCTATACCCTTTTTTCCTTGCAGTTCCGGTAAGAATTCCTCGTAAAAATTCCGCCTGTACGCTTTTGACCTGCACGACCAAATTCTTTCATGTAACCCATATTTCAGTCACCTCATCATCCATTCGCTTTCTTTTTTTCAGACCGTCACTGATATTTGGCATACTGCCTGTGTATTTCTTTATCTTTCCAAGATATACCGATAATGCGGCGGCATCTCCTCTGTCAGGTGATTTTAATCCTCGTTTTTTCATTTCGTCTTTGCCCTCAATCTCAATCTTTCCGTTTGAAGCTATTCTATATTTTCGTGTTGAAAGCTGTGCTACTGTATCAGCGTCATCTTCCAATTCAATTTCTTTATGTTCGATTAATTCTTTCAGGCACGCCCACATATGTGTTGTAAGGTCATTATAATACTCTGCCGCCTCTTTACCTGCCTTTGTATCCGTTTTCAATTTTTTCAGCAGCATTAATCGGAACAATGGCTAATCTATATAGCTGTTGTTCCTTTTTGACTTCTTTTAATCTATCCGTCACGCCGCCGCCTACGCCCGTATCATCAATGTTGACATATATTTTCCCTCTGTATTCGGGAAATTCATTGATTGTTTTTTTTATATATTCTTATAACGTCACCAGCAGTCGCCATCAAATCTTGACCTTTACGCTCGGCCATAATTTTTAATCTTCCTTGCGCATTACGATATATAATAGTTTCGTCATGTCCGAAACAAGCTATATCCCACCTAATATAATATTGGGTAATTTATTGTTGTCGGGAAGTTCATACAACTTACTGCTGCACTGTTCAATTATAGAGAGCGGTATAAATACATCATCTTCTTGTGTCGGGAATTCACCATATACACGAACACGAACAACATTGCTGTCCTTGCCGTATTTCTTTTTCAGATTTTCTATATTCTTTTTATTTACTCGTGCCACATTTTCGGAATTGACTGTATGACATTTATATAGCGCTCTGTCTACTGTGTGGCTGTCATAAAATACACCTGAAGTCTTTGTTGGATTTCCTAACATCAACAACTTGTTGTTTTCACCCGACAATGTACCAAGTATAGCTTCCATAATAGCGTCCGCAACACCAGAAGCCTCATCTACTATGAACAACATATTGTCTTCGTGAAAACCTTGCATATTTTCGGGTTTGGTTGCCGTTTTTGCCACCGCAAACCACCGCTTATCGTGACCTTTCATATAAACGTATGTCTTGGTCCATTTCAGTATCTTTTTTCAGCACAGGTGATTTTTCTTGCCATTTTGCAACTTCTGACCACAACACATCATTCAGTTGTTGCTTGGTTGGAGCCGTTGCAACTATTCTCGGATATGAAAAACAGCTTAAAAACCACAATAGTATTATCGCTGTTATAGCTGTCTTTCCCACACCCTGCCCCGATTTTACAGTAATGCGATTATCGGTAACTATATCGCAAAACACATCATTTTGCCATTTGTCCGGTATGAATTTGAACATTTCCCATGCAAATAGTTTTATATTTTTCCTGTAAAGAGGAATACGCTTTTGAAATATCTCAATCATTTTAGTCATCATCCTCACATCCCTCTACTGCTTTTATCCAATCATCTATTAATTCACTGTCGCCATCCGTTGCCTTTTCTGCTCGAATTTTAGATAATGCTTCAAGCGTTTTGATTTTCAGTTTTTGCACCCGAGTTAATTCGGATTCTATTATTTGCATTTGTTCTACTGCGTCAACCTTTGTTTGTTGTGCCGTAACCGTTTGATGTTGTTTGCTACTGATACATTTTCCGAATGCGTTACTTTCTTTTAGTCAACACCCGTATATCTTCTTTCAAAATCATTCCGTCAGGCGAATTTTTCAACAATTCATTATATCGTGCCAATAATGCCATATAACGCCGCTCTCGCAAAGTAGCTAATTTCAATGTTTCAATTAACATAAATTCTTCGTCTGTCGGCATATCTGCCATCATTGCACGTTCCTCATCACTGATATTCTTCCAATATTCACTGGCATAGGTTGCATTTTTCAATGCATTGTTATTACCTATCTGACCGCCTCTATGACGTGTTTCTGATTTATCCGAACGTTCGCTTTTATTATCCGAACGCTCGTTTTGTTTTTTTAGAATTTCCATCCCAATGGTATGTACTTTTCCATCTTCGGACAGTACCCGGCGGCACGTCAAGTTTTCTTGCTATATCCACGAGTTTCATACCGTCATGATACATAGCCTCTGCTTTCGCTGCTTTTTTTCATTAGGCACTCGTGCCACCTTAGACACCTCCCTATAATTCGTTCCTTAATTTTTGCATTTTCTTCGTCTTGTGAAGAAATAAAAAAACGGCGTATCTAATGCCGCTAAAATCAATTTAATTAAGTATTGAGCAAATATCATAAGTATTATATTATCAACTACACCGTAAAAAGCTATAGCTATGAAGATAACAGTATCTATAAGTTGACTGCTCATTGTACTTGCATTGTTTCTTAACCATTTATACTTTCCGTTCGTCTTATTCTTTAACCAATGAAATGAAATAACATCCATTGTCTGACTTACTGCAAATGCTCCAAGGCTTGCGAACGTCATTCTTGTTCCTTGATTTAATACTGCTGTCAAACACTCTTGCAAATGAGTTGTTTGCGATAATGTCGGTATTTTCAATGATAAATACCCTAATATCAAAAAGCCGATTTGAACAATTATACCTACTTTAACGCAATCGTTCGCCTCTTTCTTTCCCCATATTTCACCGATAATATCAGTTGTCAAGAATGTGAGTGGATATGTTACTATCGCACCCGCAACGGTTAATCCTAAGACGCTTATAAGCTTACCACCGAATAAGTTGGACGTTATAAGCCCTAAGCAAAATATTCCTGTTAATAGTGTTAAATTAAATGTATTCTTTTTTCATAATCAATTCACTCCATCCATATATTTTTGAAATTTTGTCCACTCTATCATATTATGAGCTACCAATCGTGGTAAATCTACTTTATGCCTCTTTTTTCTCTAACTGCCGAGTTTTCATATACCCATTTTTGAAAAAGTGTATTTGTTGTCCTCTTGTGGCCGACACTACCCAGCTTGCGCTGTCTACACTGTAAAACTTGTAATTTTTCAATTCTCGTGTTTTCGTGAAACCTAAGCCATGTACCTTTACACCACGATAATACGCATATTCAACCAATCGTCGTATTAATTCATATTCCTGCTTCTTTACATGAAATACTAATCCGCCTATCGCTATATATGATATGAGTTTTTTGCACATCCGTTTCCAGTATTCAACGCCCCTGCCTTTATGCCACAGGGAATACATTGATAACCTATTGCGCTCTCCATCTTGTTCCGCCAAAACTCAACGCGATCAAGACCAAAAAATATTATCAACATCGATTTCAAAATAATGTTTGATTTTATAATTGATTATGAATTTTATATATTTGTCAATATAACTATCCATTTGC
>VOFC01004684.1_pt1 | contig 29864 bp, 47 predicted proteins | sample 5384161 | NCBI WGS metagenome assembly VOFC01 (sample SAMN12384722, study PRJNA508395) | human gut metagenome | isolation source: healthy gut B | host: Homo sapiens
AGGGGCGCCTTGATCAGGGCCTCGCCGTAACCGGTGGAACAGGAGCGGGCGATGCGCGCATTTTTCGGAAGAAAGCGGTAGATGTCCTTAATGGCGCGGATAGTAGTCGCCAGAGGGTTGCCGTTGTTGCTGCTGTAGAAGGAGTAGAGTAGAGCTCCATCCTCGCCTACCAGCGCAGCCTTGGTGGTGGTGCTTCCGGCGTCGATGCCGAGGAAGCAGTTGCCCTCATAGGCTTGGAAATCGCCGCGCGATGACCTCATGGCGGCTGTGACGCTCCTGGAATTTGGCATATTCATGCTCATTGGCAAAAAGCGGCTCCATACGGGCCACTTCGAAATCCATTGGATATGTGGTTCCGGGCGTTCCTTCATCGCAAGGAAGCAGTTTCGACCTTCTGATCGCAGCTTAAGGCGGATCCCATGGCAGCGAACAGGTGAATTCTCCGGCAATGATGTGCTCTCCATCCAGATCCAGGGTGCGGATAGCGCTGCCTTTCAGTTGCCATCTGGTCGATAAAAGATCCGGTACCACCGGCACAGATACCGTTCATACGCTGTTCGATGTTGCCGCCCTCAAAGTAAATGATCTTGGCGTCCTCACCGCCGAGCTCGATGGCAACATCGGTCTGCGGAGCGAGTGCTTTTAACGAAGTGGAAACCGCGATAACTTCCTGCGTGAACGGGATGCCGAGGTGGTTGGCAAGAGCAAGTCCGCCGGAACCAGTGATGACCGGCTGCAGGGTCAGTTCGCCCAGCTTTTCGTGTGCTTCCCCGAGCAGGTGGGCAAGGGTTTCCTGAATGTTTGCAAAAAGGCGCTCGTAATCGGCAAAGAGAAGCTGGTTCTCTTCGTCGCAGATGGGGAGACGAAGGTGTGCATCCCAGCGCGACGACGCGTCCCGCGTGTTCCCGCCAAATCCAAAAGAAAAGCTGGAAAATGGTTTGCCAGCAGGCCTTTGTTGACAAACAGAGGCTTCCGCCTATAATAATAAAATTATCTGAAAATGTTTCCGGGATTCGTGGAAATACATTTTCCACGGCCCGGAAATCTTGTATCACAGACATTTTTATAGGAAAAGGATGACTTATTTTTATGAACTGGATTGACAAGCTGGAGAAAAGTTCGGCCGTTACGCGATTCACAATCTGATGTATTATGTGATTATTCTTTATGCGCGCTGGGGTATGTGATTAATGTGGTGGCGCCCGATTTCTATACCGGATACCTGTCTCTCGATCCCACCGCCATTCCTGCACGGCCAGATCTGGAGAATCGTGACCTTTATTATTTATCCCGCCGTCATCGGGACTGTTTTTCTTTCTGATCAGCATGTACCTGTATTATTCCATCGGCAAGGTGCTGGAGATGCAGTGGGGGCGCGTTTCGCTTTAACCTGTATCTGCTGACCGGCAGGTTGCTGCTTCATGTGGTGGCAGCTTTCTTAAGCTGTTACGTGTTCGGTGCGAATATTGGCCCCATGTTCGGCACCTATTATTTGAACTATTCGCTGTTTTTTCGCTTTTGCGGGCCACTTATCCGAACATGCAGTTCCTGCTGTTTTTTATCATTCCGATTAAGGCGAAATGGCTTGGTATCATCAATGCGGTGTATTTACTTTGGCGTAACTATCGTGGCGGGATTTGCAGCACCGTATCTTTCGGTTCAGACGATTCTGACGCTGATTCAGGCGGGCATCATCGCCCATCCGGCTTATGCGGTCATGGCTCTGGTGTCCCTTGGCAACTTCCTGATTTTCTTCTTCAGTATGAAAATGCCATGCGTCGGTACTCCCCGAAGGAGGTACACAGAAGACAGGTATATAACCGGAGCGTGCAGCAGGGCGAGAAACGGGCCAGTGTTCACAGATGCGCGGTCTGTGGCAGGACGGAGAAGGACGGGGACGATCTGGTATTCCGTTATTGCTCCAAGTGTAATGGAAACTATGAGTACTGCCAGGATCATCTGTTTACGCACGAGCATGTGAGAATAGACATAAAGCAGACTTCATTCATACAGTTTGTATGATGGTCATACCTTTGAAGAGAACGTTATAATTTTAACAAAATAAAAAATGGAGGAGGTTTTGTTTCATGAACACACCTGCGGAAATTGCAAAAATTATGTGGGAATCGGAAAAGGAAAGGTGAATACACCGCCGCTCAAGCTTTTATTCTGGGGCATTATGGCCGGCATCTTCATCGGAATCGGCGGATGGCCTATGAGATGGCTACAGCCACCATCGGAGGCGCCCTGGGCAAGCTGGTGGGAGCCTGTATGTTCCCCGGCGGGACTGGCGCTCGTACTGATTGCGGGAAGCGAGCTTTTACCGGAAACTGTCTGTTGGTTATTCCGCTTTGGAGGGAGAAGTGAAATTCTCCGGCGTTCTGAAAACTGGGTTTTCGTATACCTTGGTAACTTCGTGGCTCTTCGCCATCCTGGCTTTTCTGGTAGCTTTCGGACACAGCCCATCTCTGCTGGACGGCGGACTTCTGGATGTGGTGATGTCTGTGGCGGCAGGCAAGGTGGCCTTTAAGCTTCGGCGACGCTGTATTCCGCGGCATCGTCTGCAACATGATGGTATGTCTGGCTGTCTGGATGTCCTTTGCGGGGTAAGACCGTAGCCAGCAAGATTGCGGGACTTTATTTTCCGATTATGATCTTCGTTATGGCCGGTTTCGAGCACAGTATTGCGAATATGTACTATCTGATGGTAGGCATCTTCAGCAATTCCATCTACGGCGCAGCAATGCAGCTGTGAATCTGGGCGCGGCGCTGACGAAGAATCTGCTGCCGGTAACTCTGGGCAACCCTTATCGGCGGAGCGGCTATCGGCATCGTATACTGGTATCTGTATTTAAAGGAAGCAAAAAGACTAAAGAAGTAAAAGGGGTAAAGAATGAGTATTCGGGTGGAAGAGTTCGGAACCGTAAAGGACGGACAGAAGGTAAAAAATACATACTGGAAAATGGAAAAGGCATGAAGGCTGTCGGTGTTGAATCTGGGCGCGGTGACTGGCGGAACTTCAGACGTGCCGGATAAGGACGGACGCTCCGGGATGTGGTCTGGGGCTATGAAAGATGCAGCGGGCTATGAGGTCAACGGGCCGGATCTGGGAGCATCGTAGGGCCGGAGCGCCAACCGTATCGGAGGCGCAGTGATCACCATTGGCGGCAGGGATTACACCCTTTGCGAAAAATAACGGAGAGAATAACCTGCACAGCGGACCGGATATGTATCTTCACCAGAATGTGGAAAGGGCATCATTGCCGATGACAATAAGGTAGAGTTTTCCCTTCACAGTCCCGATGGCGATCAGGGATATCCGGGCAATGCGGATATCACGGTATCCTACACTTTGACGGATGACAATGAGCTGCAGATTGCATATGAAGGGAAAGGCGGATCAGGACACCATTTTTAATCTCACCAATCATTCTTATTTTTTAATCTGGACGGTCAGGAGTCGATTCGGTGCTGGAGCAGAAGGTATGGCTGGACGCAGACGCCTTTACACCGGGTGATGCGGGACTCATTCCTACAGGCGAGATCCGAAGGACGTAGAGGCACACCCATGGATTTCCGTACAGAACATACCATTGGCGAGCGGATTGACGGACTACGAGCCACTGAAGCTGGCCGGCGGCTATGCGATCACAATTATGTATTGAAGAATGAGGGAACATACATGCGTTGTGCGGAAAACTCATTTCCGATAAGAGCGGTATCTGCATGGAAGTATTTACCGATCAGCCCGGTATCCAGCTGTATGCCGCTAATTTCCTGGAGAACGAAAAAGGCGGAAAGGGCGGACGTACCTATGAAAAGACGAAGCGCAGTCTGCTTTGAATCCCAGTATTTTCCCGGACGCCTGCCATCATGAGAATTTCAAGAGTCCCTATTGTAAAAGCGGGAGAGGTGTATCGGACGAAGACCGGATACCGGTTTTCCATAGTAAAATAGAAAAAAGAACAGAAAAAGCGGGGAGCGCAGGAACTATTTGGCACGCTCTTTTTTGGGAATCTGAAAATTTGCTTGACATGTCAGAAAAAATAGTTTACTATGTGAACTGTTCATTTTGTGAACGAATAGGAAGCATGCAGGAGGGAGGAGCAAGGATGGAAGCGACCAGAGAATGAGGTTGAAGGGCTGGCTGAAATTATCAATGGCGATTAACAATGAAGGTTGGTATCCGGACTGCCGTACAATGAGTTTCTGATTTGTGGAATTTTGTACCGGAATCAGAAGAGCGAAAAAAGCCGGAGGAGCTTACGGCCACAGATCTGTGTAAGCGTCACGAAGATTCTGAAATCCCAGAGAATGGATTCTGGAACAGTCTGGAGAAGAAAGAACTGATTATACGGACTCGTTCAGGAAGGATAAACGGCGCTTTATGTGACCGTTCCGGATGGAGCAGGGCGAAAAAGTGTACGAGCGGGAGCATGAGCGAATCTTGAAATTGTGGACGAGTTGATGAACCGGATCGGCTGGGACCGCTCCAGAGGAAATTGTAAAGCTCTTTCGACCTGATTGCAAATATGGCAGACGAGGTAATTGGATGATAAAGATATTGGTAGATTCTTCTTCGGAGCTGACGAAGAAGGAAGCGGAGGAAAAAGGCTTTTTATTTGTACCCATCAGCGTAAATATCGGCGGAAGAGAATATCGGGACGGCGTGGATCTGACGAAGGATAAGTTCTACGATCTGCTGGTGAACGGCGGCGAATTCCCGCAGACTTCCCAGCCGTCGCCCCAGGCCTTTCTGGAACTGTTTGAGCAGGCGAAGAAGAATGGGGATGAGGTTGTGGCGATTCTCCTGTCGTCCGCTTTAAGCGGCACGTACCAGAGCGCGGTACTGGCAAAAGCAAATGGTGGATTATGAGGGGATTTATCTCATTGATTCCCTGACAGCTACGGGTGTGATCAGATTCTGGCGGATTATGCGCAGGAACTCATTGAGAAAGGAAAGAGCGCTGCGGAAGTAGCGGAGCGGACGGACGTTTTCAAGACCAGGGCACACGCTATCGCCATGGTAGATACACTGGAGTTTTTGCAAAAGGGAGGCCGTATCAGCAAAACAGCGGCCATGATCGGCGAACTGGCAAGGCTCAAGCCCCTGATTACGCTGGACCGAAAGGGAGGCGTGGGCGTTATCGGAAAAGCCATCGGAAAAATAAGGCCGTGAGCTTTATGCTGAAATGGCTGGAGGAGCATCCGGTGGACGACGCCTGGCCGAAATATTCCATCTACACCAGCGGTACTGAGAACTGTGGGCAGTTCGAAGAAAAGTTAAAAAATCATGGAATTGAAACCATGGGCCGGCTGCAGATTGGCGCAGCCATCGGTACCCATATCGGACCGAACGCTTTTGGAATTATATATGGAGAAAGCATAATGTAAAAAAGAGGGGGCTGCGTAAAGCAGCTCCCCTTCGTGTATACAAAGTAGAAACTTAGTTTTCCATCGGTTTGCTGCCTGTAAAACGCAATCAGGAATTACATCCGCAGCCGGTGGTTCCCGTATCAAATGCCGGGTTAAAGGCGTAGAAGTTCTTCGAATTTACTTATCCTGCACGATTCGGGAGGGCTTCTCCGAAACGTTGGAAATGTACAACCTCTCTGGCCCGCAGGAACCGGATGGCATGGTAACGTCGGGGAATCCACGCAAAGCCGTGTAAGATGTTGTCGTAGGTGGTGCGGGCTTTTCCTCTGCTGCCATATCCTCGGTTAAATCCGTAATCGGATCGCCCACCGACTGGAACATGGCTGCCGTAAAGGGCGTCAGCCGCCTGGGGCCAGAGCGCCGGGGTATGATCCCATAGTAGTCCTCAAAGCCGGAGGCCTTCAGTTCTTCCATGGACATGTTCCGGGTCAGCTGATGGACGATGGTGGCGATCATTTCGAAGTGCCCCAGCTCTTCCGGTGCCGATATCCGTGTGTTGCCATACATTCCTTATAAGGCATCGTATACCGCTGGGACAGATAACGCATGGAAGCGCCCAGCTCGCCGTTGGGGCCTCCATTACTGGTAATCATCGCCTTCGCCAGCTTCGGATTTGTCTCCTGATGTGAATGGGATATTCCAACCGTTTTCATAATTAAACATAAGCGCGTCCTCCCTTCTATTGCCACGGCCACGGCTGGTCTGTCCAGGTCCAGTAATCCTTCGGATTGTGGACGTGGGACAGCGTCAGCGGGCCGTACTGGGTGGAATATCCATGAAGGGCATCCTGATACATTCGGTTCTTGTTTCAAAATAAGCGATGGCTTCCGTGTTCTCCGGATGGGTATCCAGATAGAGACAGGCGTCCACGCAGGCAAAGCCGGTGGTAGCAATCAGGCGGAGCAGCTGGTCCTTGGAGAAGCCGCTGCAGGAGCAGGAGTCCAGACGAACCGGGCCGGGCTGCCTAAGCTGTCGGTATGGACAGCCGGCATTTGGCTGGGGACAGGGCCTTACGGGCGATTGACAATTATTTCTCATCATCTGCAGCCACCCCGCTTTCCTGAAAATGGTTTATTTAACTCCGGAAATATGGTCCCGCACTGCAGGGTTTTTCCAGGTCGTAGGTCTGATCCCAGTACTGCCAGGGCACATAGGCGATGGCCAGCGCAAGACCGCGCAGAGGATCCCCGCATACAGGAGCAGCGCATGGAATTCTGGTTTCGATAATCAGCCATGAAGAGATTCCTTTCCATAAAACTATTCCTGATATCTTATGAAAAAAAGAAAAATTCTGTGAAAATTTCTAATTTCATTTACAAACGATAGAAAATATGGTTATAATAGTCAGGAGCAAAATGTAGAAATTGCAGATTTATTGAAAAAACCAGATTAAACTAGGAAAAGAGGAACGTCACCAAAAAAAGAACCGTTTGTAACACTGGAACAGTTACAGGAGATTACAAAACCTATCCGACCCCGTTTTCATCTCTATGACGAGAAGGGGATCCGTGAGAATGCAAAAGGCTTTAAAGGAAGCATTTTCCTGGAATAAAGGATACAAAGAATTTTGCGGTAAAGGCCACGCCGAACCCGTTTCCCTGATCAATATTCTGCCGGGAGTATGGCTGCGGCTGGACTGCTCTTCCATGACAGAGCTGATGTTGTCCAATGAGATTCGGCGTAAAGGGCGATGATATCATGTTTTCCCAACATTACCCGGCGGAGGAGTTTGAATATGCGGCAAAAAATCGGCGCCATCATTAACCTGGATGACTATACCCACATTGATTTCCTGGAAGACTCTGGGCTATATCCCGGAGACGATCAGCTGCCGGTTCAATCCGGGCGGAATCTTCCAGATCAGCAACGACATTATGGACAATCCCGGGCGACGCCAAGTACGGTACATGACCGAAGAGCAGTTTTTGACGCCTATCGTGTGCTGCAGCAGAAGGGCGCAAAGCGCTTCGGTATTCATGCTTTTCTGGCAAGCAACACCGTTACCACGACTACTATCCGCTGCTGGCCAAGGTGCTGTTTGAGCTGGCAGTGCGCCTGAAGAAGGAGACCGGCGCGATATCGGTTTATCAAACCTGTCGGCGGCGTGGGTATTCCGTACCGTCCGGATCAGGAGCCCAATGATATCCGGGTTATCGGCGAGGGCGTCCGCAAGGTATATGAAGAGGTCATGGTTCCCGCCGGCATGGACGATGTGGCGATCTACACTGAGCTTGGCCGTTTCATGATGGGCCCTTACGGCTGCCTGGTGACAAAAGCAATCCACGAGAAGCACAATTTATAAGGGAATATATCGGCGTAGACGCCTGCGCGGTAAATCTGATGCGCCCGGCCATGTACGGCGCTTACCATCACATTACTGTGATGGGCAAGAAAATGAGCCCTGTGACCATATCTACGATGTGACCGGTTCCCTTTGTGAGAACAACGATAAGTTTGCCATCGACCGTCCGCTGCCGAAGGTAGACAAGGGCGATTATCTGGTGATTCATGATATGGAGCTCACGGCTTTGCCATGGGTTATAATTACAACGGCAAGCTGAAATCCGCTGAGATTCTCCTGAAGGAGGATGGTGCAGCGAAGCTTATCCGCCGCGCGGAGACGCCTGAAGGATTATTTCGCCACCTTCGACTGCTTCGATATCATCAAAAATCTGGTATAAAATAAAATTTACAAAAAAATGGCAGGCTTTCAAAGGGCCTGCTCCTTTTTGCATAAAATGAAAATAACGGACAAAGCTGGGATTGTATTGGGTTTTGACTGAAAATCTGCGATAATAAATAGTTAGTATAGAATAATGCTGAAAAATGAATGCAGATGGAGAATACGATGGAGATAAAGAACAGAAAATGGAAGCGCTCACCCCTACCGCCTGATTTGGTATGGAGTGCTGGCGGGCGCGATTCTTTGCTCCAGGGATATCAAAAATTTATAACGGAAGCAGGACAGAGATGTCCAGATCGTGGAGGACCAGGCAGAGGCCGGGAATTGAAGCTGGACGCGGTACACATCGGCAACCGGAACGCAAAAGCTGCGTCTGGTATGCGGGACGAAGAGCGGCTGCGGGGAAAAAGCTGTGCGGTTATACGCCGACGGCGGAGGATGTGGAGCAGTTTATCCGGGTGGAGGTGATGCTGAAGAATGGAAGCGTCTATGAGGATTCCGGTATTTCAGTGTGCTTCCTGTTCTGTCCCTGAATGTGATACGGCTTATGAAGAGGTGGAAAGGAGACGACACAGCGGTGGAAGTGAGTCTGAAGGAAGGGTTATTCGCCGGAAGAGCTTTTGATGGCGAAGGGAACCATTCATCTGTGGGGAAACAGCACGGCAGAGCTGCCGAAGAGACCCTTCAAGCTTCATCTGATGAAAAAGGGACTGTTGGGAATGGGAGAAAGCCGTCACTGGTACTTTTGGCCAACGCCATTGACGCCACCCTGATGTGGGACGAGCTGGCCTATGGCCTGTCTGCCGATCTGGGGAGCGGAGTACTATCATGGATTCCCGGCAGGTGACCCTGATTTACAATGGGGAATATTATGGAGTCTATCAGCTCTGTGAACAGATTCGTGTGGGGAAAATCGGATCGATATATAACTGGGAGAATCTGTGATGAGGCGGCAAAGGGATTGCCCAAAGCCTGAAAATCGAAGAAAAAGAGAAGGCTCTTATCGGAAAGGGATTCCGAAATGTCCTGAGGAGGAGCTGCGAGCGGGATATGTCCTGGATGGACACGGGCGTGTTTGATTTCAGCCGGCTGGAGGACTGGAACGAGCAGTATGGCACAGATTATCCGGTTCGAATTCAGGCGTGGCAGATTATATAGACGGAGAGGACTGCCGAGCTCACGGGCGGTGTCCTGCTGAACATCGATTCCAGAAACCGGACAGTACTCTTACGACGGCCTACCATGAGCCGATTGAATTTGCGGATCCGGTGAGAATGGGGAGACCAGTAAACCCCTGATATGAAAATATCAAACAGATCCAGACTTTGGAATATGCTTTCACAGTACCGATTTTTGTTATCGAGACGCTGATCCCCATTACGAAGCGACCGAGGAAGGATACTGCAATTACGCGAATCAGTTCGCGCGGGAAGGCGTTTCCTATAAAGAACGGGGAATATCAGGACAGTGAAATGACGGAAAGCATTATTCGGAACTGATAGATATGGATTCCCTTCTGACGAATTTTCTGCTCTGCGAATTTACCATGAACTGGGACGCCATGAAGAACAGCGTATATCTGTATAAGGATCTGGAGGGTCTCTGGTCCCGGGACCGGCCTGGGATTACGACTGGGGCTGGGGCAACAGCATGTACACACTGAACACCTGGTATACAAAAAGAGTGGTGTACCACCAGCGCTACTTATGCCAACGAGGCTTACTACCAGACAGTACAATGGAACCGCTATCTGGATCCGGGATCCTTATTTTCGATGTTGCTTTGGGAAAAGTATCAGGCAATAAGGAAACCGTGCTGGAGGAGCTGATCCGGGACGGCGGAACCATCGATCGTATGCGGAAAATTACGTCCGGCAGTGAAGGCCAACGACGATCCCGCTGGGGCGGCTGCATGGGAACCTTCGAGGGCCAGAAATTTGACGAGGGAATCGCGGAGCTTAAGCGCTTTATGAAGGAGCGGCTGGCCTGGATGGACGAGCAGTTCGTGTCCGTGGAAATCCTGCGGAAATCCTTCGGATATTATGCCAATTCCAGCCTGATCTGGATATCGGAAGCGGATCAGACGTCCGAACGGGAAAATGTACGGATTGTAGAGTGGAGACAGAGGTGCCGGAAGGTACGGTGTCCCTGCAGGTAAAATGGCACAAACTTTTATACGGCGTCCCTTGAGGATGGGAAAGCTGTGTTTGAAGTTCAAACGCGGCGCTTCGCCCGGCGGCAATGTGGCGCAGGCCCGGCTTAAGGGGAGCGGACGGGGGAATGGCTTGTGAACCCGGATGGAACGACGGAGGGAGACTATACAAACGCCATTTCAATTACGCCTATTTTGTTAAATAAAGGTAAAAACACAGATAAATTTTCGATAACTTTTACAGCGCCGTTTCTTGACGGCGCTTCTTTTCTGGTGTTATAAATGGGCGGGTAAAATGGAAAAAGATAGAGAAAAGAAAACAGGAGTGAGAAGAAGATGACCATGAAATTAAGAAAAACGAAAATTATCTGTACTCTGGGACCTGCCTCCGAATCCGAAGAAGTGATTCGCGAACTGGATGCTGGCAGGTATGAATGTAGCAAGACTGAATTTCTCCCATGGAACCCATGAGGAGCAGAGAGGAAAGCTGGAACGGGTAAAAAGGTCCGGGAAGAACTGGGACTGCCTGTTCGCTGCTTCTGGATACAAAGGGCCCGGAGATCGGACCGGCGAATTTGAAAAAAGGAAAGGTAGAGCTGAAGAAGGGACAGACCTTCGTGCTGACTACCGAGGATGTGCTGGGAAATGAAGGAAAGGTCTCCATTACCTACAAAAAAACCTGGTAGAAAGACGTAAGGAAGGCGATTCCATCCTGACGACGACGGTCTCATCGGCCTGAAGGTTGTAAAGGTGACCGAAAAAGAGATTATCGCAGCGTGGAGAATGGCGGAACCATTTCCAATAAAAAGGGTATCAACGTTCCGGGTGTGGAGCTGAAGATGCCGTTTATCAGTAAAAAGGATAAGACGATATTCTGTTTGCGGTGAAAGAGGGCTTTGATTACATCAAGCCGCTCTTCACCTGACTGCCGACGATATTCTGGAGATCCGCCGGATCCTGGAAGAGAACAACTGCAATTATCATAAAGATCATTGCCAAGGTGGAAAATGATCAGGGTATTAAAAATGTGGACGAGATCCTGCGCGTAGCCGACGGCGTCATGATTGCCCGCGGCGACATGGGTGTGGAGATTCCATTGGAAGAGGTGCCGAGTATCCAGAAGAAGCTGATCCGCAAGGCACTTTGAGACAGGCAAGCCGATTATTACTGCCACCCAGATGCTGGATTCCATGATGAAGAATCCGCGTCCGACCCGTGCGGAGACCTCTGACGTGGCCAACGCCATTTACCAGGGTACCAGTGCCATTATGCTGTCCGGCGAGACTGCTTCCGGTCAGTATCCGGTAGAGGCCCTGAAGACCATGGTAAAGATTGCCCTGCGTACCGAGGCGGATATCGATTATGACGAGCGTTTCAAACGCCGGAGCATCGAGGATCGTACGGATATTACCAACGCGGTTTCCCATGCGACCTGTACCACGGCGGTAGACCTGCATGCGGCGGCGATTATCACTGTCACCAAGTCCGGCCGTACCGTAGGAATGGTAGCGAAGCATCATCCGGGCTGTATGATCATCGGCTGCTGTATGGATGATTATGTATGCAGACAGCTGAACCTGTACTGGGGCGTACAGCCGCTGCTTCTCCCGGAAGGAGGAGGATGACGCGGACGCTCTGTTCAGCCTGTGATGTTTATCTCAATAAGCTTATTGAAAATGGATTTAAGGTGGCTATCTGTGAACAGGTGGAGGACCCGAAGCTTGCCAAGGGACTTGTTAAGCGTGATGTTATCCGTGTCGTCACACCGGGTACAAATATGTCCCAGGCTATCCTTGATGAGAATACCAACAACTATCTCATGAGCATATATCTGTCAAAGGATATGTCGGGAGTATCGGTAGTTGACATAACTACAGGTGAATTTAAAACCTGCCGTATCTCATCCATAGCAAAGCTTGCTGATGAAATAAACAAATATTCTCCGTCAGAGATAATCGGCAATGATGATTTCCTTAATGCCCCATTAGACTTTGAGTATATGAAGGATCGTCAGAAGATAGCCATATCGAAGACGCCGGAGCACTATTTCAACCAGAGTATCTGCGAGGATGTTATCTCAAGACAGCTCGGCACCAACAATATGGCAGGTCTCGGACTTTCTGACATGCCTGAATCCATATATTCCACAGGAGCCTTACTCCAGTATCTCCATGAAACCCAGAAAAATTCCCTGGAGCATATAAACAAGCTGGAGATATATTCCATAGATGATTACATGATAATCGACAGCTCCACCAGAAGAAATCTGGAGCTTACAGAAACCTTAAGGGACAAGAACAAAAAAGGCTCACTTTTATGGGTACTTGACAAGACAAAGACAGCCATGGGTGCCCGTCTCTTAAAAAATTACATAGAGCAGCCTCTTATTATGGAGGATGAGATCAATAACAGACTTGACGCCATAGAGGCATTTAACAATGATGTCATAACCCGTGACGAGATCAGGGAATACTTAAATCCAATATACGACATGGAGAGACTTATGACCCGTATCTCCTTAAGAACAGCAAATCCAAGGGATCTTATTGCCTTTAAGTCATCCTTGAAGCTGCTTCCTTTCATAAAGAGACTTGTGGCAGCCTTTGATACCACATTGTTCAAGAAGATGTATGAGGATCTTGATGAACTGACTGACCTCTATGAGCTTCTTGAGTCATCCATCAACGAGGAACCTCCAATTCTTATAAGGGAGGGCGGCATATTCAAAGATGGATATCTTAACGATATAGATGTTCTTAAAAATGCCAAGACCGACGGAAAGACATGGCTTGCGGACCTTGAAGCAAGAGAGCGGGAAAAGACCGGTATCAAAAACCTTAAGGTAAAGTACAACAAGGTATTCGGATATTATTTTGAGGTTACCAACTCCTTTAAGTCTCTTGTGCCGGAGTACTTTATAAGAAAGCAGACCCTGGCAAATGCCGAGAGATATACCTCCAAGGAGCTTGACGAGCTGGCAGGAACCATCATAGGCTCCGAGGACAAGCTTACAGCTCTTGAGTATCAAGAGTATGTGAAGCTTAGGGACAGGCTGGCAGGAGAGCTTGTAAGAGTCCAGAAGACAGCCCATTGTATAGCAGTCCTTGACGTTATGGCATCTCTGTCATATGTGGCAGTTGCCAACAATTACATACGTCCGGAGATATCCACCGACGGAGTTATCGACATTAAGGACGGAAGACATCCTGTAGTTGAGAAGATGACCGCCAATGACATGTTCATTGCCAATGACACCTATCTCAACAACCTTGAAAGCAGGATATCAATAATCACAGGCCCTAACATGGCAGGAAAATCCACCTACATGAGGCAGACAGCACTTATCGTGCTTATGGCACAGATAGGATCATTTGTCCCTGCAAGCCATGCCCATATAGGCATATGCGACAGGATATTTACAAGAGTAGGTGCCTCAGACGATCTGGCCTCCGGTCAGAGTACCTTCATGGTGGAGATGAGCGAGGTGGCAAACATCTTAAGAAACGCCACTAAGAACAGTCTCCTTATCCTTGATGAGATAGGCCGCGGAACCAGTACCTATGACGGATTAAGTATTGCCTGGGCAGTTGTTGAGTACATAAGCAACAGTGAGCTTTTAGGTGCAAAGACCTTATTTGCCACCCATTACCACGAGCTTACAGAGCTTGAGGGCAAGCTTTCTTCTGTGAACAACTACTGTATCGCCGTCAAGGAGGATGGAGATGACATAGTATTCTTAAGGAAGATAATCAAGGGCGGTGCCGACAGAAGCTATGGTATACAGGTTGCCAAGCTGGCAGGAGTTCCGGATATTGTAATAAAGCGTGCAAATGAGATCTGCAACACCCTTATTGACGCAGATATTAATACAAAGATAAAAGATATAAAGGTCAGAAATGATTTTTCTGACAGTAAGAGTAAGAAAAACAATAAAGCAGACGGACAGATGTCATTATTTGCAGATTTTAACGAAAGTGCAATAATACAGGAGATAAAAACCGCAGATCTGGGCAACATGACACCTATGAAGGCTCTGCTTTATCTCAATGAATTACAGGAAAGGCTAAATAAATGATAAATGTTCTTGACCAGATAACCATTGACAAGATCGCAGCCGGCGAGGTAATAGAAAGACCCAGCTCCGTTGTAAAGGAATTAGTTGAAAATTCCATTGACTCGGGAGCCACCGCCATAACCATAGAGATAAAGGACGGCGGAATGTCATTTATCAGGATAACTGACAATGGATCGGGAATAAACAGGGATGAGGTAAGAACCGCCTTCTTAAGGCATGCCACAAGTAAGCTCATAAAGGTGGAAGATCTTCTTGAGCTGTCATCTCTGGGATTTCGAGGTGAGGCATTGTCTTCTATTGCCTCTGTTGGACAGGTGGAGCTTATAACAAAAGAAAAGGACAGCGTGTGCGGAATAAGATACCAGATACACGGCGGCAAGGAAGTTTCCTATGAGGAGATCGGCTGTCCCGATGGTACCACCATCATAGTCAGAAATCTGTTCTATAACACCCCTGCCAGAAAGAAGTTCATGAAGAGTCCCACCACAGAGATGTCATACATATATGACCTTATCTGTCGTATAAGTATGTCCCATCCCGAGATTTCTTTTAAGTTCACTGCAAATAATACCAATAAGCTCTTCACCTCAGGAAACGGAAAGCTTAAGGACATTATATATCACATATACGGAAGAGACATTACCTCAAACCTTATTGATGTAAACAGGAAATTCAACACCCTTGAGATATCAGGTTATATTGCAAAGCCTGCGGTATCCAGAGGGAACCGTTCCTTTGAGGATTATTATGTGAATAACAGGTATGTTAAAAATCCTGTTATAACCAAGGCTATAGAAGACGCCTTCAGGACTTTTGTAATGATACACAAGTTTCCATTCACAGTATTAAACTTCAAGATAGATCCGGCACAGATAGATGTGAACATCCACCCGGCAAAGAGGGAAATGAAGTTCATGAACGAGTCGGACATATACAATTATACCTACGACACCATAAGGGAAGCACTGCTTCACAGAGAGCTTATACCGGAGGTGACACCGGGCAAACAGAAGCCTGCTGAGACCTTAAATCACAGAAATACAGGTGCCGCACCGGAGCCTTTCGAGAAGCAGCGCCGTGAACAGATAGGCATAAAGCCTGCTGCCGTAAAGGAAGCGGAAAGACCTTACAACATAAAACCTATAATAAAACCTGAGAACAATCCATATGCAAGGATACTTAACCGAGTACCGGATCAACCACAGAATATACCAAACAATCCGGTATCACAGCAGGCACAGACCCAGCAGGCAACACAGCAATCGCAGTCGCAGCCGGTTAATGAAAGCACACCAGCAACATCGGCATTATCAGCAGATCAGGAGAATATTACAGATAAAGATAATTCTGTAAATGTGAGCCGTATCACAAGTGAGATCGCTGTGACCAATACACAGGCGGGTGAAGGCACTGCAACGCAGACTAAAACCACCGCCCCTGCAGAGGTTGCAGCCCCTCAGCCACAGGTTCCTGAAAAAGAGAAAAAATACAGCCAGCTTGATATGTTCGGCACAAAAATGCTGTCTGAGGAGGCAAGACCTAAGCACAGACTTATCGGTCAGGTGTTCAAGACCTTCTGGCTTATTGAATATGATAAGAAATTATTTATCATGGATCAGCATGCAGAGGGACTTATGTTTCAACCTGGAATACATCCGTTTCATGAATATCACGCTCTGCGCGCCTATTTACTATTATGTGAAGCGCAAAAAGGGGTTCGCTGGTCACCACCAGGAACCAGCCTGACCAAAGACCATTCAGATGAAGCTGGGCGTCTTTGAGTACTATCACAACTTTTACAAGCATGTGTGGGACGAGGAGGAATACAGAAAAACCGTCTGCAGCTCTACCGTTTTCTGGTGGACGCGGCCAGCGACGGCCTGGTAGACATTCCGCTGCTGCCCGGTACCAAGCTGGGCGACGAAGCAGGCAAGCGTCAAAGCCATCGGCACTGGCAGGAGAGGGCATGCTCTCCGAGCTCTACCGGGAGCAGCTGATGCAGCGATACCAGGTGGCTGCTCTGAAAATGACCTGACGCCGTCCGAAGCCTATCTGCTTCTGTGCCTGAAGGCCATCTGAAGGCGACACGGTGAATAAAAAGAGCTGGCTGATTTCGCAGGCGTGAGCCGAGCTGCTCTTGACCATGCAGCCCAGAAGCTGGTGCTGCGGGGACTGATCAAGATGGAAGATATTCCAATGCCGAAGCCTATGCGCCAGAAAAAAAAAGAAAAAGGCACGGAAAAGGATGAAACTTTGCAAGGCCCCGGAAAAACAGGTACGCGTCATGTTCAGCCGGAGGCCGAGCGATTTTGCAGGGAGCTGGCCACCGTGCAGCGGGACTATGACAGACGAGGTTCGCAGGCTTCGAGGAAGAGGACCTGATTCAGTACGCCCGCCTGACCGAGAAAATGAAGCGGAACATGCAGAAAGTGCTGGCACCTGTACACTTAAAAAATGGAAAATAAGATTCCACAGACAGGGGGAATCCATGACCAAAAAAGCCGAAGGCGACCAACTGCAGATGTGCGGCAACTACGTTCTACGACGACGATTGCAGCTACTACGTCTGCGAAATGGACCTGGACGAGGACGAAATGCGCCTCTTCATTCAGGGCAGCTTCCACGGCTGTCCCTATTTCCAGTACGGGGACGAGTACCGGATTGGCCCTGAGACATCAGATGTAAAAAGAAAAGAAGATAGGGGAGCCAGGCAGATGAACGGAATCGACTGGGGCGCTCACATCGATCGGTCAGGCCCATACAGGATCTGATCATTTACGAGCTTCATGTCGGGGCTTTACGAAGGACGCTTCTTCCGGCGTAAAAATCCGGGAACCTTCGCCGGAATCGGGAAAAAATTCCCTATCTGAAAAAGAGCTTGGAATACCGGCTTCATCCCAGATCCGCCGCGGTGTTTGTGGGCGTGAGACGAAAACTAATACTGCATACTGATTTTTCGATACTGGCTTCTGGTGGTCACGGTCTCTTCCGTGGCGCAGAGCTTATCAGCGATGCAGAGAATCACGCTTTCCCGGTAGCGGGGGCGTAATGTTCAACGGAAACATATGGCGGGCAATCATCGCGCTCGATTTTCCCAAGGGTAAAATCCCGGGGCGTTGACAGGCGCTTTTCCAGCGTGGAAGAAGCCGTGCCATCCGGTGGCTCTTATCCGGCACATGCCAGTCGTAGAAAATAGTCGTGGAGCAGCGCGCCCCGCACCAGGGCCCGCTCATCCCGGATACGCAGCCGGTCGGCCAGCCAGATACAGGTGCAGGCCACCGCGACCGAGTGGTCGAAGACGGATACATTTCCGTGCTGCATAAATTGTTTTTCCAGCTGCATGTTGGCGGAGGCGAGAATATCGCTTCCGTGCAACAGCAACTTTTCTTTATATACAGAATCCTTCAGGTTTTTCCTTCCTTTACACAAAGATTGATCCGGACATTTCAGGAAACTGTCCGGCTAATTGTCAGTATGCCACAGAAATCCCTCTGTATACAAAGGATAAAAAGCGTTAAGTTTTTCTAAACAATCTCAAAACTGTATCGGGTTCAGTGATTCCAGCTCCGATGCAGGGCGTCCAAGTCTCCATAGCCCGGACAGACATTTTCTTCCGTCATAATGGGGCTTTCGCTGAGTCCCTTGCGGATACAGGAAGGGCATGCTCCAACTCATAACGCAGCTCAAATTCACAGGGACAGGTAAAAGCTCTATCGGATCCTGTCCTTTAAAATGAAGAACCGCCCTTCGCGCCTTCCAGTAATCGGAAGCTCAATATAACCCTTTTCCCCCGTAGAGATACCCAACATGGACTGTATCCGCCGCCGTGCTGGTCTTGTTGGTGAAAATCAGGCCGTTTTCCATGCGCATCACCGCCGCGAACTGATTTTCCACCGGACTGTCGCCGCGGGTGCAGAGCCCGGTCTGTTCGGTTACAAAAGAATCAAAGAGATATTGCATCAGCTGCAGACTGTAGCTGGCGTTGAAAAGAGAGGTCCGCCTCCTTTGGAAGCGTCGAACATCCAGCTATTGTAACCGGCGTCAAAGGAGCTGGAGAAATCTGCCATAGTAATCCGCCCTGAATTCATCGGCCTGAATGCGCTCTTTTCAGCTCCTGCATCACCGGAAGAAAGACACATTTCTGCATCTCCATCACAAAAGCTCTTTCTCCCGGGCCAGCATAAAAAGATCCCGCACCTCGGCCGGCTTCAGCGCGAAAGGCTTCTCACAGAATACATGCTTCCCCTGCTCCAGCGCAAGCCGCGCATAGCGGGCGTGCTCGCTGTTGATGGTCGCAATATAGACGATATCCACCAGATCCGAGGCAATCAGCTCCTCATAGCTTCCAAAAGCCTGCGGGATCCGCCAGAGCCGCGCCTTCTCAGCGGCCTTTTCCAGATTCCGCGAAGCGATAGCCGTCACCACACAGCCTTCCACAGTTCCTGCAGCGTTCACAAACCGTGGTGCGATAGAGGCAGTACTCAAAATACCGATACGTAAAAACACCCATAAAAACTCCTTTAAAAATACGATTTTAATCAGTGATCAATTATAGCATAGAGGAGGAAATGGTCAGAGTCAAGCCAGAAAAGAAACGAAAATAATATCAAAAACCAAAAAATATTTTGTGACATGGAAAAATTACCCGAAAAAGCAGAGACGCCGGGATTTTTTCAGCGCATTTTTATAAGAAAACCACCAAATTATCAATTAGAATAAGTAATAACCGTCCCCCGATCCGCCCTTGCATTTCAAAAAATCATGGTTTATACTTTTGTACATACTAAATGAGAAAAATTCCGACGGCCTTATCGACCGTCATCCGTACAGAAAAAGCATCTTTATAAGAAAAGCACAGGACGGAGGTATCCCATGAATAAAGAACAAATCCATGAACAATACGAAGAGGACGAGAAGCTCCGTGAGGAATGCGGCGTGTTCGGAATCTATGATTTTGACGGCAACGACGTGGCTTCTACGATTTATTACGGCTTATTTGCCCTGCAGCACAGAGGACAGGAGAGCTGCGGCATCGCGGTCAGCGATACAGAACGGCCCCAAAGGCGTGGTAAAAAAGCCATAAAGGCATGGGCCTGGTAAATGAGGTCTTTACGCCGGAACAGTTAACGCCCTGAAAGGCGATATCGGTGTGGGACACACCGCTATTCCACCGCAGGCAGCAGCACCGAGAGAATGCCCAGCCGCTGGTATTAAACTATGTAAAGGGAACCCTGGGATTAGCCCACAACGGCAATCTGGTGAACGCGCCGGAGCTCGCCGGGAGCTGGAATATTCCGGTGCGATTTTTCAGACTACCATTGATTCTGAGGTGATCGCCACCATATCGCCAGAGAGCGAATCCACACGGGGAGCGTTGAGGAAGCAGTTTCCAGGGCCATGCACAAGATCAAGGGAGCCTATTCCCCTGATCGTCATGTCCCCCAGAAAGCTCATCGGAGCCAGAGACCCCCATGGCTTCCGCCCCCTTTGTATCGGCAAGCGTGATAACGCTTACATCCTGGCCAGTGAGACCTGCGCCCTGGATACCATCGGCGCCACCTTTGTGCGGGACGTGGAGCCGGGAGAGATCGTGACAATTACGCCCCAGAAAGGCATCGAATCGGATAAGAGCCATTGCCTTCCGAAGGATCAGGAGGCCCGCTGTGTCTTTGAATACATTTATTTTCGCCCGCCCGGACAGTCATTTCGACGGGGTCAGCGTCTACCAGGCGCGGATTCAGTCAGGCAGATTCCTGGCCATGGACAGTCCGGTGGAGGCAGACCTGGTGGTAGGTGTACCCGAGTCAGGCAATGCGGCGGCCCTCGGCTATTCCCTTCAGTCCGGCATCCCCTATGGCACCGCCTTTTGTGAAAAATGGTTATGTGGGCCGTACCTTTATCAAGCCCGGCCAGAGCAGCCGGGAATCCAGCGTCCGGGTGAAGCTGAATGTCCTGAAAGAGGCAGTCAACGGAAAGCGCGTCATCATGATCGATGATTCCATCGTCCGGGGAACCACCAGTGACCGGATCGTGAAGATGCTCCGGGACGCCGGAGCCAAAGAGGTACATATGCGGGTCAGCTCCCGCCCTTCCTGCATCCCCTGCTATTTCGGTACGGACGTACCGGCGGAGGAGCAGTGATTGCCCACAACCGGACCATTGAGAGGGAGATCCGCCAGGTTATCGGAGCCGATTCCCCTGGCCTATCTGCGGACGGACCGCCTGGGTGAGATGATCGGCGGTATGGGCCACTGTACGGCCTGTTTTACCGGCGAGTATCCGATTGCGCCGCCCACCGGAGGATATCCGGGGCAGCTTTGAGAATAAGAAATAAGATAAAAATAGATTGAGATATCCGGATAAATATAGTAAAATAAATGGAAAAACAAAGAGGAGAGAGAACATGAGTACAGACAGATACGTAAGCCCATTATCTGAGCGCTACGCAAGCAGGGGAGATGCAGTACATCTTTTCCCCGGACAAGAAGTTCCGCACCTGGAGAAAAGCTCTGGATCGCCCTGGCAGAGACCGAGATGGAGCTGGGACTTCCCATTACCCAGGAGCAGATCGACGAGCTGAAGGCTCATCAGGACGATATCAATTATGATGTGGCCAAGGCCCGTGAAAAGAGGTGCGCCACGATGTTATGTCCCACGTATACGCATACGGCTGCCAGTGTCCGAAGGCAAAGGGCATCATCCATCTGGGAGCCACTTCCTGCTATGTTGGCGACAACACGGACATCATCGTCATGACCGAGGCCCTGAAGCTGGTCCTCATAAGAAGCTGGTCAATGTGTTAAATGAGCTGGCAGCTTTTGCTGATAAGTATAAGGATCTGCCGACCCTGGCGTTTCACTCATTTCCAGCCGGCTCAGCCCGACGACAGTCGGCAAACGAGCGACCCTGTGGATGCAGGAATTCTGCCTGGACCTGGAGGATCTGGAGCACGTGATTTCCACCATGAAGCTTCTTGGATCCAAGGGAACCACCGGCACCCAGGCCAGCTTCAAGGAGCTCTTTGAGGGTGACATGAGAGAAATCAATCAGATCGATCCACATGATTGCGGAGAAGATGGGCTTTAAAGAGTGTTACCCGGTATCCGGTCAGACTTATTCCCGTAAGGTGGACACCAGCGTAATGAATGTAGTGGCAGGTATCGCGGCAAGTGCTCACAAGATGTCCAACGATATCCGTCTTCTGCAGCATCTGAAAGAGGTAGAGGAGCCATTTGAGAAATCTCAGATCGGTTCCTCGGCCATGGCATATAAGCGCAACCCCATGCGCAGCGAGCGTATTGCGTCCCTGTCCCGTTATGTCATCGTAGACGCCCTGAACCCGGCCATCACCAGCGCTACCCAGTGGTTTGAGCGTACTCTGGACGACTCCGCCAATAAGCGGCTGTCTATCCCCGAAGGCTTCCTTGCAATCGACGGTATCCTGGATCTGTGCCTCAACGTGGTAGATGGTCTGGTAGTATATCCGAAGGTGATCGAGAAAGCACATGATGTGAGCTTCCCTTCATGGCCACCGAGAACATCATGATGGACGCGGGTAAAAGGCAGGCGGGGCGACCGCCAGGAGCCGCATGAGCGTATCCGTGAGCTTTCCGATGTGGAGTATGTCAAAGAGGGGCGGTACCTGGTATTTGCGTGCTTACATCGACAAAGAAGGCGGAATCACCGTGGATGACTGCGAAATCGTCAGCCGTGCATTTTCTGACCGGCTGGACGCAGAGGACTTTATCGATGACGCCTATATCATGGAGGTCAGCTCCCCGGGCCTTGGACGTCCGCTGAAAAAAGAGAAAGACTACAAGAGAAGCATGGGAAAAGAGCTGGAAATCCGGACATACCGTGCGATCGAGAGAAACGGGAATTTTACGGAATACTACCGCATATGATGATAACAGTGTGACCATTGAGGAGGAGGACGGAACAGAAGCGGGTATTTCCAGAGAAGGACATTGCATTGATCCGTTTAGCATTTGATTTCTAAACAGACGCAGATACAGGAGGCAAAAAAGAGAAAAATGAATACAGAATTAATGGAGGCCCCTTGAAGTTCTTGGAGAAAGAGAAGAATATCAGCAAAAGAACCCTGCTTGAGGCAATTGAGCAGTCGCTGATCCAGGCCTGTAAAAACCATTTTGGCAAAGCAGACAATGTAAAGGTAAGCATCAACGCCCAGACTGGTGATTTCAAAGTCGTTGCAGAGAAAACCGTTGTTGATCTGGTACAGGATCCTGATCATGGAGATCGCCCTTTCCGATGCAAAACGTGCAGCAGAACCCCAATATGAACTCGGCGATATCGTTCCGGAGAAATCAAATCCAAAGAGTTCGGCCGTATTGCAACCCAGAATGCCAAAAACGTCATTCTTCAGAAGATCCGTGAGGAAGAGCGTAAAGTTCTGTTTGACCAGTACTTCGGCAAAAGAGCACGATGTGGTTACCGGTGTGGTACAGCGTATGTAGGGACGCAACGTCAGCATCAATCTGGGTAAGGCAGATGCCATGCTGACCGAGAACGAGCAGGTCAAAGGGCGAGAAATTTCAAGCCGACTGAGCGTGTAAAAGTATACGTTCTGGAAGTGAAGGATACTCCAAAGGGACCTCGTATCTCCGTATCCAGAACTCATCCGGATCTGGTGAAACGTCTGTTTGAGTCTGAGGTTTCCGAGGTTGCGGAAGGCATCGTAGAGATCAAGAGCATTGCCCGTGAGGCGGGAAGCCGTACAAAAATGGCAGTATGGTCCAACGATCCGAACGTCGATGCAGTCGGCGCATGCGTCGGTATGAACGGAAGCCGTGTCAACGCGGTTGTCAACGAGCTGAACGGCGAGAAGATCGACATCATCACATGGGATGAGAACCCGGCACTCCTGATCGAGAACGCACTGAGCCCGGCAAAAGTTATCTCCGTTATGGCAGACCCGGATGAGAAGACCGCAAAAGTGATCGTTCCGGATTACCAGCTTTCCCTTGCCATCGGTAAAGAGGGACAGAACGCAAGACTTGCCGCACGTCTGACCGGGTTCAAGATCGACATCAAGAGCGAGACCCAGGCACGCGAGGCAGGAGACTTCGACTACGTAGAAGAAGAGGAATACGAGGAAGAGGGCAATTACGATGAGTCCGCAGCAGAGGAGGAAACCATCTCTGCAGAAGAAGACTTCGACGAGAATGATGTAGAAACAGCAGAGAAAGCCGGAGACGAAGAGTAATTAAAATAAAAACAAAGGCGGGATGAGCATTTGAGTACAGTTCGTAAAGTGCCGCTGCGTAAATGCATTGGCTGCAATGAAATGAAAAACAAAAAGAAATGATCCGCGTGGTGAAAACCACCGAAGGAACGATTGTTCCGGACACAACCGGAAGAATGAACGGACGCGGTGCTTATGTCTGCTCTCTGGAATGTCTGGGGAAAGCAATGAAAAACAAAGGACTTTTCCGTTCTCTGAAGGCAGAAATTCCATCAGAGGTTTATGAGCAGTTAAAGGAGGCATTTGCGAAGATTGAACAGTCAAAGTAAAGGATTATCCATGCTGGGCCTTGCCATGAAGGCGGGTAAGGTATCGAGCGGCGAATTTGCGACCGAGCAGGCCGTAAAGAGCGGCAGCGCATACCTTGTCATTCTGGCGGAAACGGCGTCGGCCAATACACAGAAGAAATTTCGCAATATGTGTGCATACTATAAAGTGCCATGCATTCTTTTTTGGGGACAAAGAGCAGCTTGGAAGAGCCATCGGAAGAGAATACCGTTCTTCCCTTGCCGTATGTGAAGCGCATTTTGCAGAAAAAATAGCAGCATTGTTGGCAGAAGCGTAAGGCGTAAGGCCGGAAAGGTCGGTGGATGGATGCAGGAAACACGAAAACCGCAGAAAGAGGAGAAAAGATCATTGGAAAAGAAAGATACAGAAAATATGGAAATGAAGAAACCGGAAGAGCAGGCAAAACCGAAGAAAAAGAAAATTTCCGTTGTGCGTCCGCAGAACGCAACAAGTAAAGAAGCAAAAGAGTTCACAAAGAACCAGGGACAGAAAAAAAAAGACCGTCCGTCCCGCGGAAACGGCCGTCCGGAAGGAAACCGCAATGGAAACGGAAGAAGCGAGGACCGTCCGAACCGTGGAAACGGAAACGGCGGAAATGGAGATCGTCCGAACCGCAATGGAGACCGTCCGCAGGGAGAGCGCCGTTTCAACAATAACGGAGACCGTCCGAACCGCAATGGAGACCGTCCGCAGGGAGAGCGCCGCTTCAACAATAACGGAGACCGCCCGAACCGCAGCGGAGACCGTCCGCAGGGAGAACGCCGCTTCGGCGGAAACAATGGAGACCGCCCGAACCGCAGCGGAGACCGTCCGGGAGGAGACCGCAATAACGGCGGAAGAAGTGGAAACGGTGAGAGAAGCGGAAGACCATTCGGTGAGCGTTCCGCACGTCCAAACGGAGGCAGACCGGGAAATAATGGCGGAAGACCGTTCGCAGGAAAGGATGATGATTCCCAGAATCAGAACCGCCGTCCGGGGAGGAGACCGCCGCAGAACCGAGCATAAGAGTTCTGCAGGCGATACAATGAGCCTTGGCATCAAGAAGCCAGGCCGTGATACAGGAAGAAAAGAAAAAGACAAAAACAAAGATTCTTTAAGAGAAAATAAATTCAGTGAAGACAGAGGAAGAGGCGGAAACCGTCCGAACCAGGGACATCATCAGCAGTCCAGACTCCCGAAAGCGCTCCAGAAACCGGTCAACAAACCGAAACAGGAAGCTCACCGAAGGAGGTAAAGGAGATTACCCTGCCGGAGAAAATGACCATCCGCGAGCTGGCTGAGAAGATGAAAATGCAGCCGGCAGTCATCGTAAAGAAACTGTTCATGGAAGGAACGATGGTTACCGTAAACCATGAGATCGACTTCGAAAAAGCACAGGAAATCGCGCTTGATTATAACATCATCGCTGGGCCGGAAGAGAAAGTCGATGTGATCGAAGAAGCTCTTAAAAGAGGACGAAGAGGATGAAAAAGACATGGTTCCGCGTCCGCCGGTAGTCTGCGTTATGGGACACGTTGACCACGGTAAAACATCTCTTCTGGACTGCATCCGGAACACCCATGTCATCGACCGCGAGGCTGGCGGTATTACCCAGCACATCGGTGCATACACCGTTTCGATCAACAAACAGAAGATTACGTTGCTCGATACCCCAGGACATGAGGCATTCACCGCCATGCGTATGCGTGGAGCTAACTCCACCGATATTGCCATCCTGGTAGTTGCAGCCGACGACGGCGTAATGCCCCAGACGATAGAGGCTATTAACCATGCCAAGGCAGCAGGTGTGGAGATTATCGTTGCGATCAATAAGATTGATAAACCGGGAGCCAATATAGACCGTGTAAAGCAGGAGCTCTCAGAGTACGAGCTGATCCCCGAGGATTGGGGCGGAAGCACCGTATTTGCACCGGTATCTGCGAAGAGCGGAGAAGGTATCGACCAGCTGCTTGACATGATCCTGCTGACTGCAGATATCATGGAACTCAAGGCAAACCCCAAGAGTCAAGCAAGAGGTCTGGTCATCGAGGCAGGGTCCCGGTTGCTACCATTCTGGTACAGAAAGGTACCCTGCATGGGGAGACCCCATTGCCGCAGGCGCATGTCAGCGGTAAAGTCCGTGCGATGATGGATGATAAGGGACGCCGCGTCAAAGAGGCAGGCCCGTCTACTCCGGTTGAGATTCTCGGACTTTCCGATGTTCCAAACGCAGGAGAGATCCTCGTCAGACCGATAACGATAAAGAGGCAAAGAACTTTGCAGGAGACCTATGTAAAAGGAGAGCAGAAGAAGCTCATCGAGGATACCAAGCTCAAGATGTCCCTGGATGATCTGTATTCAACCAGATTCAGGAGGGTAACTTAAAAGAACTGGCACTCGTCGTAAAAGCCGATGTACAGGGATCGGTAGAGGCAGTAAAGCAGAGTCTCCTGAAGCTGTCCAACGAAGAAGTAGTAGTAAAATTATCCATGGCGGCGTAGGCGCTATCAACGAGTCCGATGTGAGCCTGGCGGCAGCTTCCAACGCAATTATCATCGGACTTCAACGTGCGTCCTGACGCGACTGCTAAGAAACCGCGGAGCGCGAGAAGGTGGATCTGCGTCTGTACCGCGTCATTTACGACGCCATCAACGATGTGGAAGCTGCCATGAAGGGGATGCTGGATCCCGTCTACGAGGAGAAGGTTATCGGTCATGCGGAGGTACGTCAGATCTTCAAGGCCTCCGGATCGGAAATATCGCAGGTTCCTATGTGCTTGACGGTGTGTTCCAGAGAGGCTGCAAGGACCCGATCTGCCCCATGACCGGTGGTAGAGGTGGAGGCCCGACCCGAAGACCGCAAAGGCCTACATCATACAGATACGCTGGCAGGCCTTAAGAGCGCGGAGGGCTATATCCGCCGCGCTCTGGCCAAGTCCATCAACCTGCGCAACACGGAGATCCGCTTTGTCATGGACCAGTCCATCGAGTACGGCGTCCATATGTCAAAGCTTATCGACGACGTAAACCAGGGGCAGTAAAGAAGAGGATGAAGAGAATGATCAGGCTTAAGATGAGCTTCGAATGATAAAGACCGTGGCGATCAGTGGCCATATCCGTCCGGACGGGGACTGTATCGGTTCCTGTCTGGGTGTGGAATTATCTCCGGACAATTACCCGGAGATTCAGGCGGACGTATATCTGGAACAGATCGTTTAAAAGTTCCGCTTCCTGAACGGCGCGGAGCTGGTAAAGACGGACTGTAATGAGGATAAGGTCTATGACTTATTTATCTCTGGACGCCAGTGACAAGAGCGGCTGGGAGCGGCGGTCAGGTATCTGGACGCCGAAAGCATACAGTCTGCATTGATCATCACGTTACCAATCCGGGTTTTGCGGATGTGAACTGGTAGTAGCCGACGCCAGTAGCGCGGCCGGAGCTTGCCTGGGAAACCATGGAAGAGGAAAATTTCCAGACACACAGCGGAGGCGCTGTACATGGGCATTGTCCATGACACCGGAGTCTTCCAGTACTCCAATACCTCTCCGAAGACCATGCAGATCGCCGGAAGCCTGATTGCCAAGGGCATCGATTTCAGCCGGATCGTGGATGAGACCTTCTATAAGAAAAAACCTACATCCAGAACCAGATTCTGGGCCGCGCGCTGGTGGAGAGCATTCTTCTGCTGGATGGCCGTTATCGTAGGCCGCATCCGGGAAAAGGATATGGATTTTACGGGAGCAATTCCTGCGGATCTGGATGGTATTGTCAGTCAGCTTCGAGTGACCGAAGGAGTAGAGGTAGCCATTTTCCTCTATGAGACGGGCAACCACGAGTATAAGGTCAGTACTTTCGGTCCAACGGCCCCGTGGATGTCAGCGCGGTCTGCGCTTATTTCGGCGGCGGCGGGCACGTAAAGGCGGCGGGCTGTACCATGCACGGAACCTTTTACGATGTGGTCAACAATCTGAACCTGCACATCGAAAAAGCAATTAGCTGAATCAGAATGGATGGGCGAACATGAATGGTGTAATCAACGTCTATAAAGAAGCGGGCTTCACCTCACACGATGTGGTGGCGAAGCTCGCGGAATCGTAAAACAGAAAAAGATAGGCCATACGGGGAACTCTCGATCCGGATGCGGGAGGGGAGTTCTTCCTGTCTGTCTGGGAAATGCCACAAAGCTCTGCGGACTTCTGACAGAAAAGAGAAGACCTACCGGGCAAGTGCTTTTGCTGGGGACAGACCTGACACCCAGGATACTTCCGGCGGGGTGCTGACAGAAGCGCCGTGGTGACAGCCACCGGGGAGCAGGTCCGGGAGGCGATCATGAGTTTCCTTGGCGACTACGACCGGTCCCGCCCGTATTCGGCCCTGAGGTCAACGGAAAAAAGCTCTATGAGCTGGCCGCGAGCCGAACAAAGAGGTGGGAGCGCCAGGCCAGACGGGTACGGATTCTGGGATTTCGATTCACGAAATCCGGCTCCCGGAGGTACCTTTACGGTGACCTGCAGCGGTACCTATATCCGACCCTCTGTCAGGACATCGGAAAAGCTAGGCTGCGGCGGCTGCATACGAAACGCCCTGACCGTTTGCCGGACGAACTGGCTTTTGGACTGGACCATAAGCTTGTCTGAGCTGGAGGCAATGATGAAAGCGGGACCGCATCGAAGAGGTACTGCTTCCGGTGGACGACGTCTTTGCCTGCCCGGCGGTCCGTATGAAGCAGGAAAGTGACCGCCTGATTCGAAACGGCAATCCCTTCGGCAAAGAGGATATCGCGGAGGTAACCCGAAGCCCTGCGGAAGGACGAGCTGGAGCTCAATTGCGTCCGTGTAATACCCAATTCGAAGGGAGTTTTGCGGTCTCTACCGGGAACAGGGCGGCAGGCGTTATAAGCCCGAAAAATGTTTTTGGCATAAATGATAAGATAAAGGATTTCATGAGATTAATAACCGGAACGACAGAATTTGAGACAACGGAAGCGACAGCCATTTCCTGGGAAAATTCGATGGGCTGCATGTGGGACATCAGCTTCTGGTGAAGCAAACATTTTAAAAAAGAAGGGGTTAAAAGCTCTGATTTTTCACTTCGATTTCGGAGAACGGTCCATCTTTGCTCCCCGGAGGAGCGGAGAAGCCCTTCTGAAAAAATGGGGCGTAGACTACCTGATAGAGTGTCGCTGGAGATCTGTGGCCATATGGAGGCCGAGGATTTTCGTGGGAGGATTTTGGTAAACAGGCTGCATGTACAAAATATCTGGCCGTGGGGACGGATTTTCCATTTTCATTACACTTAACCGGAAGGGCGGTTACCAGCTTCTGGAGGACATGCAGGAGAAAAATGCGGTTTTTCAGGTGGAGGTGGTGGAAAAAGCCTGCTATGATGGCGAGGAAATCAGCAGTACCGGATCCGTCGGGAGCTGGAGCAGGGTCATGGAGCTGGTCAATCAACTCACTACAAGGCTACGCCTATTCCATGACCGGAGAAGGTGCTCTATGGCCATCAGATTGGCCCGGACCTGGGCTTCACCATCAATCCCAGCAGCCAGACTTTCAAAGCTGCTGCCGCCCAGCGTCTATGCCACAAAACGGATTGCTTCCAGTTTTTGAGGGCATCACCAACATCGGTTACAAGCCGACCATAGGCGGAGAAGACACGAAAAAGGTGTGGAAGCCTTTTTGTTTGACCTTGACCAGGAATCTGTACAGGGGAGACATGACTGTATCCCTTCTATAGCTTTGGGCGCCAGGCATTTGATTCTCTGGAAGCCTTAAAGGGACTGGATTAGCGAAAAGACGTGGCCTGGGGCAGAAAAATATTTTGGGAGAAAAACTGGTTTTCGGTATTTTATTATCTGATAGCGGCACCCGCACTGTTTCTACTGCGGGTGCTGTTCTCAATAAGACCATATTCGAGGTGCGCCGGCCAGTTCATGGCTGGCGGAAGGAACGCCGGCGTTTCCGCCGGGCAGCAATACATGAAAA
>VOFC01003212.1_pt1 | contig 29863 bp, 62 predicted proteins | sample 5384161 | NCBI WGS metagenome assembly VOFC01 (sample SAMN12384722, study PRJNA508395) | human gut metagenome | isolation source: healthy gut B | host: Homo sapiens
TTCATTGCCACTTGTTTTAGGACTAATAAAATTTAGGTATCAACCAAACAAGAAATAGAGCAAATATAACAATCATAATAAACTTCAATAAAAAATCCCTAAAAGGAAATGGTCTTTTATCATATTCTTCAGTATACATAGGAACTCCCTCCCTTTCTATTGGCTCATATTATACCTCTTTTTTTTTCTCATTTTGTCAACTTATCTTCCAAACCAATTACTGTACAACCCGGATTCATAAAGTCAAGCTTATATTCTTTAACTCTTTTATCATGGCGAAGATAATCTGCTATTTCTTTTCTTAGTATACCACTTCCAATACCATGAATAATAACTCCCTTTTGCCTCTTTTAATCTTATTAAGTCAGTTATAAACTCATCTACTGTTATTCTAGCAGTAATTCTATCCATTCCATGTAAATCAACACTTCTAATACTTGAAAAGATACATCGCACTACTTCCCTTCACTTATATTATAACTAAATACTAAGAAAAATAACAGTATTTTAAGAAAATATGCTATAATATCTACAGGGTGAAGATAATGAAGAAGAAAAAAGCAAAAAAAAAGTCTTAATAAAAAGATAAAATAATTATAGTATTATTAGCTATTATCCTAGGATTTTGTTCTTATTTGTTAGGTACTAATATAACTAAAAAGTATTTAGATAAACAAAAAAAAAGAAAGTGAGAAAATCGATTTCTCAGAAATGAGCAAATTAGAAACAATAAAGAATATCAGTTTAACTAAACTCTTAGAAAACTATACTAATATTATAAAAGAGAAAGACTTAGAAAGTTATCAAGTTAATTCTAAGAATCTTGAAAAAAAAGATAATTTATATGAATATACAACTAATGGTATAACTTTTGTTTTTCAAACAGATAATAAAAATGTTTCTGTTATGTCTATTTACTATAAAAGAAGAAAGTGATACAACAAAAGAGATTATTAAAGCCTTTCTAAAAGCTAATAATAATTCTTTAGAAGATGAAGATATTAAAATGATTTATGATAGTGTTATTAGAACAAGAGATAATGAAAAAAAGAGAATTCTAAAACATCAGAATATTTTCAGTACAAAGGAATTGAAGCTAATTTAAAAGAAACAATAAATGGTGATAAAAGTATTTACCAGTTTAGAATAGGAAGAATTACAGAATAGTTAATTATAATTATTCTTTTTTTATGTTTTCATACATTATATAGAAAGGAAGTATACTTATGTCTAAGAAATGTTTTTAGAATTGTTATATTCTAGGACCTACTGGACCTAGAGGGTTATCAGAAACTATTAATGTTCGTTCAACATTTACTACTGATGAAGATAATGCTAAAAGTAGTTGATATAACCGGAGGACCTAATCACCTTTTAGACTTTTTATATTCAAAGGGTAAGGACGGAACTGGTATTACTTTTAAAAGGTACTTATGCTACGCTTGATGAGTTATTAAGAAATCATCCTACTGGTAATGTTGGTGATAGCTATTTAGTAAATATTTATTCATTTGGAGTGATAATGATAAGAAATGGATTGATGCTGGAAAAATAGAAGGACCAAGAGGACACCAAGGTGAGCAAGGTGCAACTGGCCCAACTGGTCCAAATGGTAGAGAACAACTTGGTATAGTTTATTTAGCCACTTTTGAAAATGGCACAAAGTGAAGGAATTTCTGTTTTAGAAAATGAAAGAATCCCCATATCTAGAAAAAGAACTTGATAATCAAAATATTTTAACATTAAACGAAAGAGAAAACTTAATTTATTTTACAAGAATAGGTGCTTATAAAGTATCAATTGTTCTTTATGGTTACTGCAAATTAAGTGGTCAATCTTTTGATGAGAACAAAGATTTTATCTCTATTGGACTAAGACAATTAAAACAATGATAATATTTATGTAGGGGCTAGTCAGTGGATTTATAATGAGAAAACTCTTCCAGTAATAGCCCAAGGAATTATTACAGTAAATGATAATAAAACACCTTATGAACTGGTTAATCTTTCTAAAAGACTATCTACTTAAAAAAACACCAGATATAACAAACATAAATACCAATTCTTATTTTGCTAATGCCCCTGTTACTATTATTATTGATGAAATTAACTCTAAGAAAAGCTAAAAGAGCATTACTGCTCTTTTAATTTAATCTTCCTTAATTACTTTCTAAATCCTATTCGATTAAATGGAAAAATAGTTAGCGATGTATTCCCTTCTATTTGACTTTTCTTAACAAAAAACCAAACATTCTTCCATCATATGATCCTCTTCTATTATCTCCCTAATACTAAATAAGAGTCTTTGGGAATCTTACCACTTTCATAGTCAGCTGTATCAACATCTTTTATATTTTCTTTTACTTTTTTTCCATTAACATATAAAGTATTATCCCGATACTCTATTGTCTCCCCAGGTAAACCTATTACTCTTTTTAATAACTTTTTTCATCTTCAAGGTCTACTACTACAATATCAAATCTTTTAGGATTCTTAGTATAAAAGCCGTTCTATTTAGAATCATAATATCTTTAGGATGAAGAGTTGGGACCATACTAGTTCCATTAACTCTTATTGGAGAGACAATAAAACTTTTTACTAAAATAACTACAATTAATATTATTATATAAGGTATTAATTCTTTTCATTTTTCCATACTTTCACCTAAGCAAAAAAAAGTAGACTAAATCTACTCTTCTGTTACTTTCTTTTTGTTTTTGTCCACGTTCTTTGATTTTGTATTGACCAACCATTCCTTTTTAAGAATGTTAGTTTAGCTCTACGAACGCGACCACGACGTACTACTGTAATCTTATCAATCTTTGGAGAATGAATTGGGAAAATTCTTTCTACTCCTACTCCAGATGACATCTTACGAACAGTAAATGTTTCAGAAACACTACCACCACGTCTTGCAACAACAACACCTTCAAATGCCTGAATACGTTCTCTTTTTACCTTCTTTGATTTTTACATCAACACGAACAGTATCTCCAACTCTAAATTCAGGAATCTCAGGATTAATTTGTCTTTCATTGATCTTGTCAATAATATTCATCGTCTATTCCTCCTAACTATAACCAGTGTTCATATATATAAGTAAAGCGGAACACTTTCTTTTGACGGTATTTATTATAGCAAATGTTTTTAGAATGTGCAAGAGGGTAATTTTAGCCCACTGAGAAAAAAGTTTATCGGAATATACAAAAAAAAGAAAAGAAAGATTTATTTACACTACCACCTCTTTTTATCTTCTATTAATTTTTTTATTAATATACTTTTGTTTAGCTTGTTTTTTATTTGTAGTAGCAACTGTAGTCATGTATTTTTTGTGAAGTATTAAAATTTATTTTAGGACTATCTAAATACTCATTTACACATCTTATAAGATCTTCTAATATATGAAATTTATTATCAGTACTCAAATTTTCATAATCTTCATAATTATCTTTTAATACTCCTTTCATAATATTTTCTATATCCTCTTCACTTCCAAAAAAATATACTTCTCTTGGCAGAAAAAATTCATTTAATAAAATATAGGAAAATGCAAAATCTTCAATAGTATTCATTTTTTCTTCAATTGGTAATTGGTCATATTCTTCTATAAATAGATCTGTATCAGTATCAGTTAATTTTTCAGGAAAAAATAACATTTTATTTAAATTTTCACAAATACCAAACGGATAGAATGAACCTAGATGATAATTAAAACATCTAATACCCTCACTAAAAGACACTTTTTTTTCATCATAGTAACTTTCATATTCACGAATTTGTTCTAATAAATCATTTTTTAATTCATCTAGTTCATTTTTATTTAAATAAGAAATATTATTAATTGCTTCATGTAAGTTTATTTTAAAGTTAAAGTAGTTATCAAATGTTTCATTTAAGCTTCTAGATACTTTTTTATTCTTTTTAGTTTGTAATGTTTCTAAAAACTTATCATATATTTTTAATTGATTAAAAAATGATAATCCTAAATAGTTTTCTTCAATATTATTTTTCATAGTAATCCCTCCAAAGTTTTTCTTAATATTTTAATTATTTTTTTTAACATTGTCAAACTAATTTTGACAGAATAGAAAAAGGGCAAAAGCCCTTTATGTGTTGTATAATAAACGATACATGTCTAATTATTTTTAGTTGGTTCATAAACAGATCCCTACAAACCAAACTTCTCCACTATTTTTATCTCTTATTAAGAATAAATATGGTTTATCAAAGGTGATATTAACTTCTTCTACTGGAACATCAAATAAATGTTCATAACCACAACTAGCTGCTCCCATTCCTCCAGTAGATGTTACAGCAGCTGCTTTTATCCCCTCATTAGAAAACTCTATATTAGCTTTATGTTCTGCTGAATCTATATAGTTTTTACTAGTAACCATATTAGATAAATCAGCCTTTTTCTCATTAAATACTGAAGTGATACCAAGATTTTTTAAATCATCTTTTAATTTTAGTTGATAATCAAATTTAAATAACGGTATATTACCAGTAATTTTAATTACTTTCCCATCTGTAAAGTTTTCACTTTTTATCTCTTTTAAATTCTTAATAATACTATTTATATCAGAACTATCTAACTCTTTTATATAACTATCTAACTCTTCTTGTAAAGGCATAATACCTACAACATACTGTAAAGTAGTACCATTATAAGTCTTTAAATCTTTAGCAAAAGCTTTTACTTTATCATCAGTATGCAACATAAAATCAGTTGAAGTATCTACTCTATGATAGTTTTCCTTTAACTCATTAATAAACTTATCTACATATTTATTAACATCTAAATCATCACTATTAGTATCTCCATTAGTTCTAATACCACAGCCATCATTATCAATAAATTCTTGATATTCGCTTGCTATAAGCTTACGAATATTATCTTCTCCTAAGTCTTTAATAATATCATAATTATTAATAGATGCCCCTATCTTAACTGATTTAGCCATCATACTATTATTATTAAATTCAAGACTTGGGTAATTATCTTCTTCAATTAAATCTATATAATCATTATATTTTTCATGATTATAAGTAACATGATACATTTCTTTATAATTTTTCCAAGTAGCTTGTAACCACTTATTCCATTCCATATCAATAGCAAGAGCATTTACTAAGTAGAAGTTATGATAAGCAACTTTTTTATCAAACATATTATTAATTAAACCAAAAGTCTTATCACTTACCCATTTATTTAGATTATCTGGTGTTTCAAAAGAGTCATAGATAACAGAAGCATCATAGTTCTTACTTAATTTATCTGTATAATTTTTTCTTCACTTGATCTTTAAACTTATCTTTAATAAACATAGCATTAGCAAAAAGACATATTTTCACTATTTATATATTTCTTAGACTTATAGTCTCCAATAACAGCATCTATTTCTTTTTTACTACTACCACTTGCTCCACTACTTAGCATTGATAAAGCATATTTGATAGATAGTGGACTATATAACATATTACTTTTTATTATTTTCAAGTTTTAAAAATGATAAGTCAAACTCTTCTAGACCATTAGATGACATCTTATAAGCAGAATAATACTCTTTATTATCATTTTTTTATAGTGGTATTTTTTCTTTTTATTCTTATTAAGATAAATATAACCAAAAGCTCCTCCCTATAATAATCAGTACTAGTATTACAACAAAAACAATTTTTCTTTTTCTTTTTCATATAAATCTCCCATCCTTACTTAGAGAATACATTAAATTTATTTAAATAGCAATAAATTTAGGCTGTTTTTAACATATTATCTTGAAAGGTAAGTTTCCAACAATTATACAAATTTTAGTAGCTTCTTCTATTTGATTACAACCAAATTTTATTTCAACTGCTGCATAATCACCATACAGGAACTACTCTAATTATCCCTAAAGTGATATAAGTTTCCGCCAAGACTTTATATATATATTCTTAAATCTCTTTCCACTAAGGATTTCAAATAGAGAAAACCAAAAGTGTCTTTTAGGAGACTTTCCAATTCTCTTAGGAGAACGATAATTAGAGCTATATAAAGTCCATTATCAAAAGGTACTTTCTTTTTACCATTTAACAGTTTCTTTTCTCACTTATCTTTTCAAAAATCTTCTAACCAAACTTAATTGTTTATATCTATCATAAATACAATCATCATTTAAATCTATTAATTCATCTAAATACGGAACTTGACCAATAGGATTATTTCTATCAACTAACATATTTGCATACATTTTTGCATTTTCAAGAGTTGTTATTTTATCAGATAATTTATGATATTGCTTTTTTAGTTAAACATTGAATTTCTTTAGCATATATTAAATAATAAAATGAAATCAACATTGATATTCTATCTAAATTAGATGACAATAGAATTTTTTCATCCCTGTAATCAATAAGAAATCTCTTCATTAATATAGATATAAAAGGTGCTATATGCCCATCATAACTACATCCATCTAAATCACAAAATGCTACATTTCCATTATCATTAACTAAGATGTTTTCGAAACTTAAATCTTGACATATTATATTATTACTATGAATTGTTCTTAATATTTTACTAGCTTTTAAAACATAATCAAATAATTTTTTACTATCTACATATCTAACTGAAAATTTATCGGATAATGGTGTTGAATTATGAAAATAATCCATAGTATATCCTTGCAATTTTTCCCCTTTGACAATCAATTTTTTTGGTAATAATACATTGTTTATTCTTATTCCATCCATATCAAGAAGTTTTTTATACAGCAATTCTTTTTCATCGTCATATAGTCCATCTAGAATTTTAAAACATACATTTCCATCTCTATATAGAGTAGCTTTTGTTCCTTGATGTTTTAATTTTTGTAAAGAGTGAAAATTAATATCATTTAACTTTATTTGTTCCATAGTTATTTTCTTAACTCCAATCTATTCATATCTTTATCGATTTTTCTAACTACATCATCACATTTTATTTGCTCCTTAAAATGGCTAGTTTTATTTATTAAAGTTTTTTGCTCTGCATTTGAATAAAGTCTAAAAACATACCCCTTTAAGTACTTTCATATGACCGTCTCAATTCATTAGAACATAGTGTATCATGCAAAACAAACGTTTGCAATAACTATTTAAAACTTTTTATAACTTTCCTATTATTGAAGTTTTGCTTTAATAGCTTTTCGTGGTGGGTTTAGTTTTAATAAACGAACTTTCCTTATATATAAGAAAAAGAAAGACTATTCATCTTTTCTTACTAATCATTCTAACTAAAAGCTTTATTCTTAAAACTTAAACACTTAATAACTTTATTCATCGTCTCTATATTCATATCTCTAATAAGATTAATATAGTGATCACAAAAAGTCATGATATAAATTAAGATCAGTTACAATACTATTAACCATCGCTTCTTTATAATCTGTCTTCATCACTTCAGAAGATATCCATACTTTCTTAACTCTTTCTAAATCTTTAACATCTACTGCTAAGTTATTTAATCTTTTCATTTAATAAAGCTAGATAACCATCTTCATCTAAGATATCAGTTTCTACTATAAAGGTTAAAATATCTCCAGCTTTATCAAAACAATAACCATCCATCATAGCTAAATTATTATTTCTAACCTTTTCTTGAAAGATAGAAGTATTTCAAAAATTAATTGATAAAAGCATATTTAAGTATAAATCTAATATCATATCATCTTTAATAGGAAAACTATCACGCTTCATTTTATAACCAATACATAGTTTTTTCTCTTTTAACATCTTTTTATAATAGTTTCTTCTTCTTTTACTACTTCTAGTTTTTCATGAATCACTTTTTTTTTACTTTACTATTATTATTAGTAAACCCTAACTTATTAAACTTACTATTAACAAGAGGAATAACTTCATCGACATTAAACACTCCACCAATTACTAAAAACATATTCTCTGGTCTATAAAAAGTATTATAGCAGTCATATAATAACTCTTTAGTAATATTTTTTTAATATCTGTATCTTTCCCTGCTACTGGATATTTCAAAGGATATTCATGATATAGGTTATCAGCTAAAGTACAGAAAGTTTGATAATCAGGATCATCTTCTCGCATATGTATCTCTTCTGTAATGATACCTTGTTCTTTTAAGATGTTTTCATCAGTAAAATAAGGGCGTTAAGACAAAAGTTTAACAACTCTTCTAAGTTTTCTTTTAAACTTCTTATTACCAGATACAACATAACAAGTTGTATCATAATTAGTAAAAGCATTTACATAACTTCCTGTTGAAGCATAAAATTCAAAAGGAGCAGGCTCTTCTTTCATTTCAAAACATTTATGCTCTAGAAAGTGGGCTATTCCATGGGGAAAATCAACCATTTTCTTTTTTACCAACTGGTTCAAAGCTATTAGTTAAAGCTCCATAATAAGTACCAAGATTAATAAAATAATTTTTTTTTTTCTTAGAATTTCATCTGGTAATAATATAACATCTAACCCATTAGCAAGTTTTCTCTATAGTAATAAGTATCAGTTCCTTTTTATTTCAATTTTCTTCATTATTTACCCCTTTAAACAAAATACTGTATGAAGAGAAACTTTATTAGCTACCGCTAGTATCTCCTCTTTTTGTTACCATTAACATCTTTTCTCTTTTAGTCTTAAAGTCATCTGATCCTAATACTTCCATCATATAATAACAATCAATTATCTCAAGTGGACTTTCTAACATATCATCTAAAGCAGTAGTAAAATACTCTTTTTTGCCTTTACTATATCACTATCCGTAAAGTCCCCTTTCTTTAACCTTTTAATCTGTTTTTTAACAAGATCTAAAGCTTTATCTTCTTTAGTAGGTGTTACACCTGATCTAATTAATATTAAATCATCACACTTATTGGGAGTACTTCCTATATAGTAAGCAAGAGAAGATTTTTCTCTAACTTCTTGAAATAGTAAAGAGTTTTCTCCCCCACCAAGTATTATATTATATAGTGTTAAAGGATAATTTCTCTCATATAATGTTAAATTTTTAAAGATAAAGCTATTGCTAATTGACTCTGTTTAGCATCTACTAACTCTTCTACATACTTAGTTTTCTTTCTTTCACATACATTTAAATGTAAATCATCATTTCTCTTTTTTTAAAAGTATTAATATTAAAGGTATCTTCTACCATTTCTTTAACACTATCTACATCTATATCACCTAATACAAATATATCAATTAAATCATGATTGATCATATATAAGTAATAATCATATAAATTTTCTTTAGTAATCTTTTTCTAAGTCTTCTAAATATCCTACTTGTCTAATAGAAACACTACTATCTTTATCTATTTCATCTAATAGTCTAACAGTAGCATATCTTGCTTTATCATCTTCTAAACTTTCCAAATTAGACTTCATCCTAGAGTATACAACTTTAAAATCATTCTCTGTAAAAGCATTATCTATAACATTAGGATTCAATAAAATAGACGAGAAGAAAGAAAGACACTTCTTAAAGTTTCCTTCTTCTGTATATTTATCATTTAATACTTTTAAAGTATATATTGTATCAAAATAATTGCCTAATCTTCTAGAATTATAATTAACAGTAGCAGCATACAAGTCTTGAGCTTTTAAAGTCATCTCTCTTTTAGTAGGATAATCTTTACAAGATAAAGAATAACATACTATTTAAAAAGTTTCTCTTAGTAATTATATCTTTATTAGCTCTTTCTCTTAAATAAATCTTAACAGTTATCGTTTTATAACTAGTTGTTTTAATAAAGTGCAACTTATAAGCACCTAAATCTTTTCTTGTATATTGCATCTTATCACCTTTTCATAGTATTTACTTTAATATTATTTTTTATTCAATAACTGTATCTAATGCTACTGTAATCATCTGATCAAGAGCTTGTTCTCTATCATGACTAGATAATTAATTTTTTCATACATAGAGTCAACTACTGTTAAGACTACAAGCTGCTTGTTTATTTAAATGTTCACTTATACAGTAAAAATTGCTCCTTCCATTTCTGATACTAAAGTATCAATTTTACTATCATAATTTTTTCATATAACGATCTTTATCAACATAAACATCAAAGATATCACTAGTCATAATAGTACCTTTTTTTAACATTTGCTCCATATATCTTTGCATGTTTATAAAGTGAATTTACAGTTTCCTCATCCCCAGAAAATATTTGGTTAGTCATCATTAAAGAACAGTTTAGGATAACTTGACAAAGGTATAAGCAGCATCAGCTACTACTAAATCACGTACTCGAACACTTTCTTTATTACTACCACAAGTACCTATTCTAATATTTTTTCTACATCATAAAAGTTATACAATTCATAAGCATAAATACCAATAGATGGCCCACCCATACCTGATGCAAAGATAGTAACATCTACACCTTTATACTTACCAGTAAAACCCAAGCATGCCTCTCGTTTCATTAATACATCTTGCATCTTCTAAGAATTTATTTGCTATATATTTAGCTCTTAATGGATCACCTGGCATCAATACTCTTTTTTGCAATATCATCTTTACTACTTTCTATATGTGCTGTCATAATTAAAACCTTCTTTCTACTTTAATTCTATCATGATAAATACTTTTTTTAAAATGAAAAAAGCAACCTCTTTACACAAGGTTACTTTAATTATCAAGCAATAACAACAGTTCCTTTACCACCCAACTTATCTTCTAACCAACTCTTAGTAGTTGCATCTTTAGTTATTATGTTTATAGTAGATGAAGTATCATAAAACATATTTTTATAACTAGTTACTTTATCAAATGTAGCTTTTCTAAAATCTAGACTGGTTAATCTACTACAGTGATTAAAACATATCATACATATTGTTACTTCTGATGTATCGAAATTACTTAAATCTAGACTTGTTAATCTGCTACATTCAAAAAACATAACAATCATATCTGTTACTTTTGATGTATCTAAGTTGCTTACATCGAGACTTGTTAAACTGCGACATTCATAAAACATATAAGTCATATTTGTTACTTTTGATGTATCAAAACTTACTTAAATTAAACTTGCTACATTAATATCTGTTACTTACATCTAGACTTGTTAATCTGCTGTTCCATTAAACAAACCTCATATTCGTTCTGTTACTTAAATCTTCTTTTATTTTTTATCAAAAAAAACATACTTCCATTTAAACTTGTTAAACTACATTTAGTTCTTGTTAAACTGTTACAATCTAAACATACTAGTCATATCTGTTACATTTGATGTATTAAAATTGCTTAAATCTAGTTCTGTTAAACTGCGACATCAAACATTTCATGCATAAACAGGTATCAAACTTATTTCATCTAAACTCTGTTAAACTTTACAATTTCTAAACAAGCACTCATATTTGTTATTTAGATGTTAAATCTAATTTGTTACATTGATTAAACATATAACTCATATTCGTTACATTCTGACGTATCAAAGTTACTTACATCTAAGACTTGTTAATTTGCTACACAAGATGAACATATGATTCATATCTGTTACGTTTGATGTATTGAGTAAATTTACATTTTCTATCTCGGTTAATTTTGAAAATTATAAAATAGATCATTGCTATTATAATTGGCTATCACTCCACCATTACCTTGTATATACAAAGTATTGGTTGTTGTATCATCAGTATTTGGTACTAATCTTGCCATTACTGTTTTATTTTTAGCAGATGATATATCCCATGATTCACTTTCTCCCTCTATTTTATTAATTGAATCTTGAAATACTATCTTTGTTACTGTTGATTGTTTCCTATTCCAAAGAGTACCATAACGTTGTCATTAGTAGCCATCATTCTCGTATTCTGACTACCTACTATATTTAGTTTAGCTTTAAATACTTTATTTTCTTCTGACTGGGGTATATCATTTGCAAACCATAGTCTCATCTTATAATTGATTGTTTGCTTCTTCTTGATAATACCTTTATCTATCGCTTGGTCTCCTTCTAAAGCTTTAGCAGGTAAAACACTACTATCTTTTTCTAGATTATAATGGACATAACTTTGTCCTACTCTTATATCACCATTATCTAATGGTTGATCTTCTAAATAGATAGTATAGGCTGAATCTATTACACCATTATTTTTTAAGAGCAAAGGTAAAATAATTATCTTGTTTTACTCCTTCACTATCATACATAGGAGTTCCATCTTCTACTGTTATAGCATTACCTGATGTTTCATCTAATACTAATGATAAACTTCCTACTTTTAAAACACTAGTTTTAGTTCCAAAGAAACTAGTCTTTAAAAAGGCATAACTCATACCTACTGCTATTAGTATTAGACAAAGTAATATTACTGATAAAATTATACTTTCTTTCTTCTTATCCATTTTTTCTTCCTCCAGTAAAAAAACAGGGTAAGACTATCCTATCCTGTTATTAATCCATGATAAAAGAAAGTAGTTATACCATCTAAATTGACCACCCCATGCTAACCAATTGTAAGCTTGACATACTACTTGACAACATGACTTGGACACCTACTTTCTTTTATCTTTGATACTTAGATTTTATCATGACTGGATATTATTTTCAATATTTTTTTATTCACTTAGGCCATGGATTTTCTTTAAGTCCTCATCACTTACTTTATCTAAAGCCCATTTATTATCTTTCTTAGTAAGTGTAAATATAATGGTATATTTAGTTTTACTAGTAGTAGCTTTTAACTGTTTAATCTTATACTCTTCTATTTTCTCTTTTCTACTTTTATCTTTCTCTTCCTTAAATTCATCTGGATACTTCTTAATATCTTCATCTACCTTTTTCTAAAGTATTATAATAATCAAATACTTCTATTTCTACTTCAACTGATGCTTTATCACCATCTATATTTTCATCTTTTTATACTATAAGACAAATTCTGATACTGTTTCTTTAAAAGATTTTTATATTCCATCTTATAGTTATCACTAGCATCAATATCTTCTATAGAGTCATCTAACTCTTTAATAATAGATGTATCCATTGTCTGATATTTACCTAAAAACTCTTCTACTTTTCTACTAGGGGTATTTAAAATATCAGTACAACCAGTTAATAAGAAAATACTAAGTAATATTATTAATTTTTTCATCTACAGTCCTCCTATAGATAGATTGTACTAATATCTATAATTTATACATTTTTATTAATTAAGAAGAAACTTTTTTAACTCTTTAATATAATTATTACTACCATATATAGACATTATCTTTTAAAGTATTAAATTTATCCTCTATACTAGTTAAGTTATTATCAAAGTACTCTTCATATAGATAATTTATTTCTTCTTTATTATCCTTTATTTTCTCTAACTCTCTTAACAAAAACTTTTTGATTATCCTTTTCAAATCTAGTTAATTGATCTTTATTATTCTTTATCTTTGTTTTTTTATATCCAATAGGCATTTCTACTAACTCTTCAGTCATTTCAAGTACCTCTTCTTCTTCATCTAGTAATAAACTACTTTTATATAGGGTATTACCCTTTATTATCTAATTCTACAGCAAAACACTTTTCTACCATCTGATAGTAAAACAAGATATGGTATTTGTTTAGTCTCACCATTAAAGTAGCAGATAGCTTTATTTCTAATTTTAGGTAATATTGTTATATCTAGTTGTAACTTATTAGTAAATAAATCTTCTATTAAAGTCTTAGATACTTTAAATAAAGGGTACCTTTTGATATGTTCAATTAAGTCATCTTCCTTCCACTCATAAAACTCTAATCCTTCATCCATTTGTCTTAAGTTTAGTAAAATATCATAAATATATATCATCTTTTTTTTCTCTCCTTCCATAGATAGAAATAACAAGTAGAATTATTCCTAGTAATAGACTATAAGTCTTATAATGGGTAAACATAAAGTTTAAATACTCACTAAATGAATAACCAAAAGTAAATAGATTGGTATAACAGATAAAGTAGAAAAAAACCTAGTGTTGTAAATATAAATCCTAATAGATATATTATTATTCTAGTCAAATTATTCACCTAATATACTTTATTCCAATCTATTTTTAGTATACAAATTATTAAAGGATTTATACAAAGAAAAAAGTCCATAATTAGACTTCTTCTTTTAAAGCTTTTTATATCTACTTGGTTAATGGCTGTAAACTTCTTAGTTATTTTATCCGTAGTAACTGATACATTTTCTACATCTTTATTAACCGCTTGAATACTATGCGATAGCTTATCCCAACGTTCCTTTATATCTAGCAAACTCTAAGCCTAATTTATTTAACTCTTCATGAATAATAGAGGTGTATTTGTCTTTTTCCATATTCTTAATAATCATTTGAATAACGGTTAGTGTAGATATTAAAGGTTGTTGGATGTTATGATAAACACTCGTCTTCTATAAGCATAGTCAATCAAGTCTTGATGATAAGCATTAATCTCTGCAAATATTGCTTCTGCTGGAAAAACATAATAGCTTGTCTACTAGTTAACACCTTCAATTATATATTTATCTGCAATGGCATCTATATGTTTTTTTTACATCAATTTAAATTGTTTTTCAGCGATTAATCTTTCTTCTTTTGATAACTTTTATCAACCATTCCTTTTGGTAGTGTTCTAGAGGAAATTTAGAATCAATACCAATCGTTCCTAAAAGGTGATGGTGCGAATAAAATACAATCAACAATAGTACCATTTGGTAGTGGATACTGTAAGCGATAGATTTATCATTTTTTTCACCAAAAATATTACTCATTAAATGTTTAAGATGAATCTCACCATAAATACCCCTTGTTTTTTATCAGTTAAGACACTTTGTAAAGAAATAATATCACTAGATAAAATATCTATCTTTTTTTGAGCTTCATCTATCTTACTAAGTCTTTCTATGACATTAGTAAAAGGTTTTATTAGTCTTTTTCAAAGTTTTGATCAAGTCGTAAATTAACTTGTTCATTAACTGCTAGAAGTCTTCTTTCTACTTGTTCATTTAGATGTTCAAAATCACTATGAAGACTCTTATTTAAATCATCTTTAAAACTTTGTAATTCTTTCATAGTATTAATCTCTAATGTTTGTAATCTAGTAGTTATTTCTCTTTCGTTAATGTTTTTCATTAAACTTATTACTAGTAATATTAGGTTTACAATAAGTCCAATAATTATATAATCCATTTTTCTTCACCCTAAATAGATTATATATTACAAACATATTTTTGGTCAATTATTATTTTTAATTTCTAAATACCCTTCTTTTATACTATAAGTATTAAATCCTAAAGCATTTAAATAGTTAGATAGTTTCTTACTTTCTATCCCACTTTCACAAAATAAATAGTACTCTTCATTTCTCTTTAGATAGTTATTAGGATAACTTTTAATGCTTGATATGGTATATTTACTGCAAAAGGAAGAGTTCCTCTTACATATAAATAGTTAGCTCTTATATCTATTAGATTAAGTTTATCAAAACTAGTAAGATTTTTAATTGATATTTCGTTCATACATATCACCTAATATATGATATGTAGCTTTTTATAATGAAAAAGGTAATTAGTCTAAAAAAAACAAGTTCTAATGAACCTGTTCTCCTGCAATTCTAAGTTTTCCTTCCAAACTTGACCACCTATATCAGCATCAATATCAGAAGAAACCCATAATTTTAAGTTATAATTTATAGTAGTATTTTTTAGCACTCGTACCTGTATCTAATACTCTTTGTTGATTAGTTCCCAAATCAGTTAAAGGTTTAATAGCTCCTACTACAGAATTTTTAGTAAAACTATATTTGATATATTTATCATTAAGTCCTAGTATCTCCACTATCTACACTAACATCGTCAAGATAAATACTGTAAGTTGATGCCGTTACCCGTATTTTTTAAACTAAAAGTAAAGCCCGTTAACTTTTTTCCATCATCATCTGTCATCGGATAAGTATCATTAAGTGTTATAGCATTACCTCCTGTTAAAGTCAATTCTAGTTTACCAAAGAGTAATTTTATTTTCTACTGTCCCTCTTTTTGCTGAAAGAAAAAAACAGCTGCAGAAAAGGGCTATTATAACAATAATAAATGCTAACAGCATAATAACTAATACTTTATTATTTTTTCTTCTTAAGTTTTCCATATATATTAACCACCTTACAATGAAAGTATACCATAGCTTATTAAAAAAATAGCAATAACTACTAAGGCATTTTTTTCTTTTGTAAATTAACAACTTCCCTATCATTAACTCTATAAGAAATAACATTTACATCATAATTGTCAAATACAGAATAACCAATAGTATAAAGTACTTCTTCTTTAACTTTTACCACTAGAATCAAGTAAAGCATCATTAAAGTTTAGAATCATTACTTGCTCATTTACACTCTTATCAAGTAGTGTCAAGTCTTCTTTTACTATACTCATTAGATTAGGTTCATAAATATACCCGGTAGTTAACTCTTCTATAATTATATCTATTTTATCTCTTGAGTCATTTGTATATGATGTAACTGGTACATAGTAAGAGTTATTATTAACTTCTTCTAGATAATATACTACTGTTTTATTTATATTATTAGTTTTAGTAAATTGATAGTTTTTTATTTATTCCAAAATTTCTTTTTAAGGGATAAGTTATTTTTTCTTTACAGTTAGGATACTCCTCTAAAAGTTTATCTTCTACTTTAATCATAACTTCATCAATATCATCTAACTCTGTTAGACTATAAACAATAGATTCTATCATTTTCTTTTTCTAGTTTATTACTAACTTTTTTAAAATATCTTTAGAAAAGTTAAGAGTTACTTGTTTATCATTAATAGTTATATTTTTAAGTTTAGTATTAACTGGTATTACTGGTTTTAAGGAATCAGTATATTTTAGTGAGTTAGACTCAGTTAAATAAGAAATAATTGTTTTTTATATTTTCTTTTAAGTTATTACTATCTAAAAAGTACTTTCATCTTTACTAAGTAGTTATTCTTATCAAGAAGGTAGATAGAATGATTTCCAAGTGAAGTTACATATTCTATTTCTAAAGATACATTTTTACTATTTAGCTTATCTTCTATCGGAATAGTATAAATAGTCATAATAATAAAAAGACTCATAGTAGTAATAAAGACTTTTCTTATTGCTTTTTTCCGTAACATATAATTCACCTAATATATATTATGAAAAAAGTACTTTATCTAGTACTTTACAAATGTATTTCTTTTTAATTTTAATAATTCTACTACGGCACTACTTCTTCCCTTTACTCCAAGTTTTTGCATTACATTTGATATATGATTTCTAACTGTCTTTTTCACTTATTTTTTAAGATGGTAGCAATTTCTTTTGTAGTCTTACCAGTAATTAATAGTTCAAAAACAGTCTTTTCCCTAGCAGTTAGTATCTTTTGATGCATCTTAACTCCCCTTTCCCCATAAGTTATTTACACTATTTCATAGTATCATATGAAAAAAAGGATTTTTGTTGTGGGTAAAATCCTAGACTATTTTTCAAATTTAACAGTTATATTTTTCTTTTGTTTAAACTCTTCCTGTACAAAGACGCATAATATTATTAGCAAGAGTGGTATCATGTTTTTTAGAAACAGCAACATTTTTATTTCACTGTTATCTATTTTTATAAAACAAGATAGATTATATTTTTCTTTTACTTTCTTTTTCTAGTTTTTCTTCTTGTCCTTCTACTTCATTTAGATATTTTAACTGCTCATAGGCATTATTTTTTTTCTTCGGTAGTAGCATCTTCTTTAGTCATGGTCTTTTTTAAGTCACTTTTTTCTTCTTCTCTTTCTTCTTCTTTACTAACTCTAAGTGCTGTTAGATTATCACTTTCTTTTACTGTAGTAGTATCTTTCTTAACCGTTTCTTTTTTATTAGCAACATTTTTAGCAACCAAGAGATCATTTGGCATTGTAATATAATAAACACTAAGCACTAGTATTAAACTAAAGAGTGTTAAAAACCACAGATTCTGTTTCTTTATCATTAAATATCCTCCCTTAATTTACTACATTCTATGTAAGGGATAATCTTAGTAGAACAAAAAAAGTGATTAAATCACTTTAACTCTTTAAAAGCATTATAGACTGCTATTTTACCATTGATAACTAATAGATCCTTGTTGATAAGCGATAAATGGAAATCTTATTGGTCCATCACATGATAGTTCAATAGATGATCCATTAGTAAAACTACCACTTGCCATAATGACTTCATCGTCATATCCTGGCATAGGAGCTGGATAACAAGTAGAAAAAGAATCTATTGGAGAATACTTTTGTATTCCTTGACAGTATTTAATTAAGTCTTCTTTATTTTCAAAAATAATACTTTTTGAACAATATCTGCTCTATTAGCATTATATCTAGGTTCTACTTTATATCCCATCTTTTCAGCAAGATAAGCGGTTAAAACAGCTGTTTTTAAAGATGCTGCTACTACAGAAGGAGCCAAAATAATCCTTGATAAAGACTTCTATTAATACCAAGTGATGGTCCTACTTCTCTTCCTTCTCCTGGTAGTGTAAGTCTTTCTGCTACTAGTTCAATTAAGTCATGACGTCCTGCCACATAAGCTCCATTTGGAGCAATAGCACCTCCTAAATTTTTGATTAGAGAACCTACTATAATGTCAGCTCCTACTTCACAAGGAGTCTTATCTTCTACTAGTTCACAATAACAATTATCAACCATTATTATTATATCTTTATCAATATCTTTTATAAATTTAATTACACTACTAATCTTTTTCAATATTTAAACTAGCCCTAGTAGAATACCCTTTAGATCTTTGTATTTCAATAACTTTTATTTTTTCACTAGTAATAACGTCTTTTATCTTTTCATAATCAAAATCATTATCTATTAAATCAACTTGTTTATAATTGATATTAAAGCTTTTCAAACTAGATTTATTCTCTCTAATACCAATCACTTCATCTAAAGTATCATATGGCTTAGAGGAAATACTAAGTAATGTATCACCTGGTCTTAAAAAGAGCAAACAAAGTAACGGTTAGTGCATGACTTCCAGAAATAAATTGGCTTCTTACTAGGGCATCTTCACTACCAAGTACTCTACTAAATACTCGTTCTAATTTATCTCTTCCTAGGTCATTATAACCATAACCGGTAGTAGAATTAAAATCAGTTTCACTTACTTTTTTCTTCTCTAAAAGCATTTAATATCTTTATACTATTTGCTTCTTCTTGTTTTTCTATTTTTTAAACTCATCTTTTAGTTTTTCTTCTATTAATTCTAAATTCATATTAATCACTCACTTCAATTAAAAAATCATCTTCTGTAAAATATTTTTCTTCATCATAAACACTATATACGTTGAAGGCTTTATAAACATATAATTTGTTATTTTAATGTAGTAGTGAATATCTGATAGATAATCTTTATCTCCCGGAAATATAAGAAACATTTATAATCACATTCACCACTGTAATAGCCCTTGTTTAAGGCATCATTATAAAAGTAATGTAAACTTTTCTTCTATTCTATTAGAAACATCTTCTTCTGTCAAATTAAATTTAACAAGTAAATCTTCATCCGATAAAACTGACAAATCAGAAAGATTAATATTATAGGTTCTAAAGTCAGGATAATACACTTTATCAAAATAAGCTACTTTTACAACAAGTGATAATATCTTATCACTAACATCATAAGTATAAGAGATAATACTAGTTGGATTATTATAATACTTATTTACAAAATTTTCTAAATCTTGATTTAATTTTTGCTATATTTTTTACCCTTCATATTAATATATGGTACTTCACTTTTTTTACCATCTATTAGTCCTTTCCTTAGTTGTATAGATAAGATTTTTATTTTTATTAATTTTAATTGTTTTTAATAGCATCGTTTTTAAATGTTGACGTATATAAAGATATAATTATAGCAAAAACTACTAATCCACCAATAATCAAGATTTTTTTCTTTAATTTAATTTTTCTTCTTCGTTAAATTCAATTTGTCCAAACATCTTTTTATTCCTTTCTTATTAATATGCTGGGGTTCCATAGCCATAAACATAACCAGTAGCTCTAGGTCTTGTTCTTTCTGCTACCATATCACTAATATTTCCTTCAATCGTATAAACATTATTAGCATCTGATTTTACTACAATTCCAGTGTGAGATCCTCCATTTGGTCCAAAGAAAACAATATCACCTGGTTGTGGAGTATACCCACTTCCTTCTTTATGAAAAGCATTTTTATTTTGAAACCAAGAAACTCCATCACGACAAGCAGCATATTTAGGAATTATTCCTGAATCAATAAAACCAGCTTGATTAGCACACCAAGATACAAACATAGCACACCATGGTTCATTACCACTAAATCCCATATAAGTTTCATATTTCATATGAGTTCCATCACTTTCATTATTACCAATTTCTTTTTTTTTAGCTATGTTTATTAATTTTTCTGCCCCTATCTCCTGCTACTCCACTATTACCACTACTACTTTGATATTTACTAAGTCCAGATAAGTCACCAAACATGCCACTAAGTCCTGTTCCTTTTCTGTTCCAGCTCCTTCTTTATATGCTGCCTTTTTATTGCTTTTGCTGAAGTCTTTGAATTTTTAAAACAAGCTATAACACTATAATTGGCATTAGATCCAATCCCAATAGAGTAAAAATGAACTATTATAGTAATAAAATTAGGAATAATAAAAACAATAATAGCAGCAATTATTTTTTTAAAGATACCACCAACACCTTTTTTATCATCAGGGTTAATCATTAATTTTGCCATATTAATACTTGCAAATAAAATGAGGATTATCGGTACTATCACACAAACAATTTTAAAAACTTTATATAAAAAGTTCAGTGTTACTGGCTATAGCATAATCAGAACAAGCTGAATTAAGATCTACTAAAACGTTTATCATTTTATCCCTCCATCAACTTTTATAATTGCATTATTTATATAACTAGCTTTGGAACTTGCTAAAAAAGAGACAACTGATGCTACTTCTTTTGGACTAGCAAACCTATTTAAAAGTATTTTTACTAAGTTCTCTTTGTTCAAATTCTTTATCTAAGTCTTTACTCATTTTTGTCATAATCCATCCAGGACAAATGCAGTTTACTCTAACTGTTGGTGCAAAGTATTTAGCTAAATTACTAGTTAGAGAAATAAGACCTATCTTTAGAAGCATCATAGTCAATACTTTCTGGATAATTTTCTCCTAAAGCATTATTAGAAGAAATATTTATTATTGTACCACTTGCTTCTTTAATTAATGAAGATAGCTTTTGGGCTAATAAAAATGGAGCGACTAAATTGACATCTAAAACATTTAAAAACTCTTTCTTTTTCTTTTAATAACAAATCTGTATCTTTTGAAATAGCTGCATTATTTACTAATACATCTAAAGAAAAATAATTTTCTTTTATATCACTTACCATCTTATCTATTTCATCTTCACTAGTTAAATCTGCTTTATACATTCTTACATTTCTTTTATATTTATTTCTTATATCACTAGCTAGATTTAAAACTCCCACTTCATCTTTATGATAATGAAGTATTAAATCATAGCCATCATTAGCAAGTGTAGTGGCAATTTCTTTGCCAAGTCCTCCAGTACTACCTGTTATCAATGCTACCATTCTATCACTCCTACTCTACTGTATATAAAAATGTTTTCATCTTTATAAAATTCTTCTTCTCCAATATTTGAAAATATCATAAAACCATGAAAGAATTTTAGGGTATTATTTTCTACATATAAGTAATTATCTTCATCATAAGAATCAACTTTTCTTCTATTTAAGAAACAAGCATAATTACATTCATTTTTATCTAAATAGTAATTGTCTAATTCTCCTTGATAATATTCTTTAAATTTACTTTCTAAGGTAGTAGAAACATCTTCTTCATTTTTATTAAAAGCAGCAAGTAGTTCACTATCATCTACTAATCCATTAGTACTTAAAGAAAAATTATAAGTTTTAAATATTGGATAAGTATAATTAGTTTCTTCATCTACCATTAAAGTTATAGTTACTAGAGAAAAATATTGTTGTTAATACTATACTGATAATTAAAAGAAGAATTACCACTTGCTACTGCTGCATCATAATCAGTTTTAATCTTGCTATTTACCGAAGATGTATCGGTTCCATCAATAGTAACAGTTGGTAAATAAGAAGATATTTTAGTACCTGGTATTGTATAACTTGCCGATTGTTTAACAAAATTAGATGATCTTTACTTTATCTTTATTTACTATTTTTATCAATGATATTATAAATATAAGAACTCCAATAATAGCTATACCTATAATTATATATCTTCTGATTTTTAACTTTTCTCTTCAAATTCCATATTTTCTCCTATCTTGATATTTTACTACCATAATTGTTCTTAAATACTAAAGCTAATTCATGAGCTATTTTTTTCTTTATTTTTTTCATATTTTGCCATAGCAGAATGATTATCATAAAATTCAACTTCCATATAAGTCATTGGAATACCTAAGTTTTGAAAAGTATCTTTGATTTTGTAAGTCCCTTTGCTATATTGCCATTAGCTTTTACCTGTATATTTAACAACAGCATCTTTAAGTTGTTGGTCTATTTTTGATATACCTGCAGATCCTTGCATAAGAAGTGTTCCTTGTCCACCACCGGCATTAAAATGGATTTCAATTACATGAGTAAATTTTTTAAATTTAGCTTCATTATCTTTAAATTCTTGAGAATTAAGATACATTTCTACATGCAATGACTTATTCATTTTTTCATCTGTTCCTCCTAGCATTTCATTAGCAATAGATGCCTTTAAATTCATTTCATCAAGTTCTACTTTTTAAAAGCTTAGCAAGTTTTCTAGTTTCTGTTGGTTCTACATAAATTCCTTTTTCTTCACGGCATTCTTCTACTTTATGACAATACGGCTCATAAGAGTGACCTGCTACTATTAATATCCCCCATCACCTAAACTAGTACTACTATCAATATCATCGTCTTCTTTATTAACATATTTTTTAAACCTGATAAATCACCATACATACCATTCATTATTTTTTAAAAAAAAGGTAATATAATCTTTAATCTTTCTTACTATTCCTCTCACATTACGACTTTCTATTTCTTTTTTCATTTTTATTAACCAAACCATGAAAATACATATTATCTGTTATTATATAACCATCATTTGTTAAATTACGTTCAAATAATTCAAAAGAATTTTTGACTTTGAGCTTTAGCAGCATCTATAAAGATAAGATCAAAAGTATCATCAAGTCTAACATTTAAAGCATCTTGATAAATTAAAGTTATTCTATCTTCTAGTTTACACTTCTTAATATTCTTTCAAAGCCTCCATATAACGTTCACTATCACGTTCGATACTAGTTACTTTTGTCAAGTTTTTATTACATAAAGCCATCATAATAGCCGAATAACCAATAGCAGTACCAACTTCTAAGACTTTAACTCGCTGATTTTTAATTATGAAATTAGTTAAAAAGTCAATTCCTGCATCTTCCATAATTGGTACTTTATTTTTCTTGGCATAATCTTTTATTTCTTTAATTATTTGATAGGTTTCATTGTCTACCATATCCAGTCACCTTTATCTTTCAATTCCTTTACTTTGGCACTATGTTCACTACTAGTTTTAGTATAATAAACGTTACCATTTTTATCAGCAACAAAATAATAATATTCTGAGCCTATTGGATTAACACTTGCTTCAATACTATTTTTAGATGGATTACAAATTGGACCAACTGGCAACTTACCAGCCATTTGACTGCTTCTTGTGTTGTAAGGATTATAAGTATTAAACATCTCACTTGTTAAGTCTTTTTTGTCATATCTTCACTAAAAGCATAGTAAGTAGTAACATCACTACCAAGGTTCATATTTTTACTCAGTCTATTTTGAAAAACACCAACTATCATTTTTCGATCAGTTTTCTTTTAATCCTTCTAGTTCAGAAATAGAGGCAAGTGTCAATACATCATGAATATTTGCTTTATTTAATCTTATTTTTATATGGTTCTAAGTTTTTTTTCTTCTTGGTCAAGTAAAGTTTTAATAACTTCCTCAACTGTAATATCTTTATCTTTAAAGTTATAAGTATCAGGAGCTAGATACCCTTCTAATCCATAGTAGATATTATCTATCTAAAATAGCATCAGTTAAAAACCAATAAGAATTTATTAAACTAGTTAGGTATGTTTTATCTTTCATCTTAGCAAGGAATGTTTCTTCACTAATATTAGTTGTTTCAGTTAAGTACTTTAGCATAATCTTTGATAGTTTTTACCTTCCTTTAAAGGTTATAGATATATCAGTATTAGAAGCTTTCCCTTTTTCAACAGTGATACAATATTATCTAAATTCATATTCTTACTTTAGATAATAAGTTGAAGCTTTAATGCTATCTCTTCTATTAAGTTTCATATACACTTTAAAAAAAGAATTCATCCTTTATCAGATTTCTTTCTTTAATAAACTAGCTATTTGACTAGTACTCATTCCTTGTTTTATTACTACTTCTACTTTAGCATTACTACTTTTTTATCAGTAGGACTAACTTGATACTGATATAACCCAAACATTCCAAGGAGTAACACTCCTATTATCAAAAAATATTATTGCAATTTTACGCATCTACTCACACAGTCTTTCTTTTTTTATTCTTTTTGTTTATTATTCAGCATTTTTTCTTCTTTATCTTTTTACTGTTTTTTGAATAGTATTAAGAATAGTTTCAATTATTTTCCATTCTTTATCAGTCTCAATTGGATCAAGTTTTGCACTAGTCCCTTCTCCTTTTTGATAAGTACTAGCATATACTTGAATATTCCCATCTTCATCTAATGTATTATCAGTATATACTATATAACTTTTATTAGTTTCTTCACTATCAAAAGTGAATAACACATCATATACTACTTCTTTTCCTTCTTCGTCGATTAATGTAAATTGATTTTTATTTTCCATTTTTTCTATTTCCTTTCATATCTAAATAAGTTTGTAATATAATTGTAGCTGCTACTGAATCTATTACTTTTTTTTCTTTTTTTTCTACTAGTATCACCTAGTAAGAGTACTTTCTCAGCTTCGGTAGTAGATAAGCGCTCATCCATTAGATAAACAGGTAAGTCGTACTTTTCTTCTAGTTCCTTTTTCAAAATTAGTGTTTCTTCTACTCGTTTGCCACAAGTATTATTCATATTCTTAGGATATCCTAAAACAAAGGCTTCTATCTTCTCATCTTTTATTATTCTTTCTAATTCTTTAAAGATTTCACTTTAGTATCACTATAACGAATGACACCATAATTACTAGCTAAAAAGCCAGTTCGATCGGAAACTGCTAAACCTACTGTTTTTAGTACCATAGTCAAGTCCTAAATAACGCAAAATTATCCCCTTAAAAGTTATCTAATAAAACTTCAACAACTTTACTGCGATCAAGTGATTGCATCTTTCTTCTTGCATCTTGATAACTAGAAATATAACCTAAATCACCACTAATTAAGTATCCTACTATTTGATCAGTCGGATTATAACCTCGCTCTTTCAATGATCGATATACTTCTTTAAGTACCTTTTGTACTTCCTTACTATTTTTGATTCAATTTGAAAAAGCATTGTTTTATCATTCATTATATTTTTCACCTCACTACAATTTCTTAAAATTATTCTAACATTTTTTAAGTCTTAGTAAAGCTTTCATATTTTATTTTATTTACACATAATCTTTATTAGGTGATAAACATGAGCTATTTTAAATCTCTTTTTTAAAAATATTACTAATTAACTTTCTAGTTATTATTATCGGTTCTATCCTTATTACCCTTCTTTATTATTTTAATATCATACCGAATAGTATCTATAATATCTTTAAACTAATACTTCCTATTCTTTCTTTTATTTTTCACTACCAAATCTTTGCTAAAACTGCTAGAGAAAAAGGTTATTTAGAAGGAGCTAAAATTGGAGCTTTAACGGTTATTATATTTATTATTATAACAAGTCTTACTAAACAAGGTTTTAATTTAAAATGACTATTTATTTTCTACTACTCTTAATAACATCAGCTTTTGGTGGAATGGTTGGAATTAATCAAAAAAGAAAAGTAATAATTTCTCTAGGTCTACATCTAGAGTTATTTTTTACTAATTTTTTCAAAGTAAAAAGACATTACACAACCGCATAATGCCTAATTTACAACATGGTATGATTTATTATTCGCACCAACCACAAGCGAAATCATTTGACAACATGGTATAACTTATTATTCGCACCAACCAAAGCGAAATCATTTAAAGTCACTCACTAAAAGTGACATTATTATTATATAGATTTCTTCATTTAATACAGCAATAATATATCATTATCTAAATATATTGTAAAGAAATACTATTTAATTTCTGTAATTTCTACTTCATAATTACCATTAGGACTTTCAACAGTGATGACATCACCTTTTTTATGGTTCATTAAAGCCTTAGCAATTGGGCTTTCATTTGAAATTCTTCCTTCAAAAGGGTCTGCTTCTTGACTACCAACTAGATTTTATACTCATCAGTATCATCAGGATCATCAACATACTTAATACCTACAGTACTACCAAGCCCTACTTTATCTTTTTGGTACATCTTTAATTATCTCGACATTTTCAAGCATTTTTCAATAGTCTTAATTCTACCTTCGATTTGTGCTTGTTCATTCTTAGCTGAATCATAATCAGCATTTTCTGATAAATCTCCTAAGCTACGAGCTTCTTTTATAGATAAGATATTAGCTGGTCTTTTTACATTGATTAAATCATCAAGTTCAGCTTGTAAATCCTTTAAACCTTCTTCTGTTAAATATATTATTTTTTTTATTTCCCATTATTATTCACCTCTTTATATATTTTAATGACAAGTCATCCTACTTATCAATATGACTAAGATTTTATCACAAAACAGAAAAATAGCAAGTATTTTCAACTAATTTGCTCAACAAAATAGTCATCAGTCATACCCAGCTATAAAGTCAATTACTTTTTGTTTATTACTAGTATTAGTTAAATAATTAGACTTTGATGAGCTAAAAATCTTTGTAAATTAGACTGTCAATATTATCATTTTCAATATCTAATAAATATCTATGATAAATATCTTTCATCCCCCTACTATATCTATCATATTCATCTTTAGTTAAAGAATACTTATAAATATGATTATAGTTGAAATCTTTTAACATAAATAAAGCTTTATAAACTTCTTCACTCATCTTAATATATGGTTTATCTAAACTATTATTAATTATATCTAATATTATAGTATTCATAATTTTCTCTATTAGTACTACCAAGTATATCAGTTATTTCTTTAGGAATATCTTCTCTTTTTTTTATTTTTCCTAAGATAATAGCATCTTCTATGTCTCTACCAATATAACCAATAACATCACTTATTCTAACAACACAACCTTCTAGCGTCATTGGATGATATTTTAAACTTTTTTAACATCAACAAAAGCTTCATTAAATTCTTTTTAAAAACTCTTTCTTTAGTTTTTTCTTAGCTGGCTCATAAACTTCACTTACTAACTCACCATTATGACACATAATACCATCTAATACTTGAATAGTTAAATTAGTATTAGTAAGACTCATATAATAGTAAAACTCCTTGAATATTATGAGCAAAAAGAAGTATTTAACTCACTCTTACAAATCTCATCTAGCATTGCCTCTCCACTATGTCCTAAAGGAGTATGTCCTATATCATGAGCTAATGAAATGGCTTCAATTAAATCTTCATTAAGATTAAGGGCTCTTCCAATCGTTCTAGCTGTTTTGCTAACTAGTTGAACATGAATCATCCTATGACTTATATGGTCGTTCTCGCATTCAGAAAAAACTTGGGTTTTATCCATATATCTACTATAAGATAAGGCATGTATTATCCTATCAATATCATGAAAAGTATGGTGGTCTAATATCTTCAATTTTTCTTCCTTTAATCTTATTGCTTCACTACTCTTAGTAGCATATTTACTATAATTTTGTTCTTTTTTTAAAAATTATCTTTTTTATCTTCTTTTTCATTCATCTTTAATCCTTCTTTATTAATCTAATCATTGAATATTCTTCTAATTTTTCTTTTCAGAAAAAGGTATTTTTAACACTTCATCTGGATGTCTTGCTATTTCGATGTTATTATTATTTTCATCTAATAATTTTTCTAAAACAAACTGATAACTTCTACCATCTGGTGAAACATCTTCAATCGTATCTCCTACTTTAAAATAATTTCTCTCTCTTAATACTAAACAACTATTATCTTTATCATACCCAGTTGTAATAACAGCAATATATTCTTGATTAGATGCTTCTTGTCTACCAGTATAATTACTGATCAGTATTATCTGCTTTTTTAAGAAATACTGACTAGTGCTTTCCCTATTAGCAACTGATGCTAAAACTTTTAAATATTTACTAGCAAAATCACTAGTTAAAGCATTATTATAATAAGCATCTATCAAGGCACGATAACTACCAACAACACTTGCAAGATAATAAATAGAACGCATTCTTCCTTCTATCTTTAGTGATGTTACACCAAGCTCTATCAAATCTTTTTAAATATTCTGACATATTTAAATCTTTAGTAGCCATTGTAAATACTTTATTATCTAAAGTATCAAATGCAAAACGACATACTTGGGCACAACCACCTCTATTGGCATCACGATTAGTTATGTAGTTAGATAAGGCACATCTACCACTAAAACAAGTACACATTGCTCCATGTAAAAACACTTCTACTTCAAGACCAGTCTTAGTAACAATAGAATGAATTTCTTCTTTATTTAATTCTCTAGCAAGTACTACTCTTGTTGCACCAAGTCTTTTATAAAACATTGCTTCTTTACTATTTGTAATAGAAGCTTGCGTAGAAACATGAGCTTCTAGTCCTTTCTTAGCCAAATATTCAATTAAATAAGGGTCACTAACAATAAAAGCATCAACACCACAACTAACTAACTCTTCAATATACTTATCAATATCTTCTCTATCACTATCATGAAAGAAAATATTCAAAGTTACATACACTTTCTTTTTAAGCTTATGAGCAAACTACACCCTTCTTCTAATTCTTCTTTCGTAAAATTAGTAGCATTCGCTCTAAGTCCTAATTTTCTTCCCCTAAGTAAACAGCATCTGCACCATATAGCAAGGTTACTTTTAATCTTTCTAAATCACCTGCTGGAGCTAATAATTCAATTCTTTTTTCCATCTTTCCACCTGATATATCGTCTTTCTATTTAAAAATCCTCTATTACGTCCTACTAACTCATCTATTTCTTTAATATTATTTGTTTTAATATCTTCTACAAGCTTATTAACAGTATCATTATCTAAATCATCTTGATAAACTATTCCATAATCTAAATTCATATCTTTTAAATATTTACAACCATTAAAACGTTTCAAAGAGATAAAACTAGTACCAAACTCATCTTCTATTAATTTATAGTGTTGTCTAGACTTTGGTTCAATAACTTCTAGTCTTTTAAATTACCACTATTAGTATTTAAACTTCTTCTACTAGTAGCTACAACTGGATAACCAATTACTAATAATCATTATTTTCTTATCATCTTCCTTTTCTACACCTTTAGTTATAAGATCTGCTTCTGTTCTAAAATATCCTCAAGTCTTAACTCATTACCATCTTGATCATAACTAAGTGAAGCATCGATGGATACTTCTGTTTTTACTCTTTTTATTTTTCTTAAATGCATTAATATTTCATTATCAATACATCTTGAAGCATAAGTTGCTAGTTTTATATTCTTATCCCTATGAAAAGTATTTATTCCTTTAATTAAACCAATCGT
>VOFC01005855.1_pt1 | contig 29860 bp, 60 predicted proteins | sample 5384161 | NCBI WGS metagenome assembly VOFC01 (sample SAMN12384722, study PRJNA508395) | human gut metagenome | isolation source: healthy gut B | host: Homo sapiens
CTCACCGAGGAAGTAGAGAATGTACGCAGGGTGGAGCGCTGGACAGCCGAATCCGCGCGGATCGCGTTTGAGGAAAATCAGGGCGTATCGGCGGCGCGCAACGCGGGGCTGGACGCGGCGCGGGCGATTACATCGGCTTTTGCGACGGCGACGACTGGGCGGAGCCGGAGATGTACGAGACGCTCCTGCGCGCGGCGGAGGAAACCGGGCGGACGTTTCCTGTTCTGCCGGGTGTTCAAGGACAGGGGCGAGGCACGGAGGATGTGCCACTGGGCTTTGACGACGGCACGGTGTTCAGCCGCGAGGAAATCGGCCGGACGCTGCTGATTCCCGGCGGATGCTTTCCAAAACCGACGGACAGCGACGAGCTTCCGCTTTCGGCTACACGCCGCGCAACCTGTTTCGGCGCGAGGCATTCGGCAGTCACCGCTTCCGCCCGGATATTCCGATATGCGGAAGATCTGCTGTTCATCGTCGCCTGCATGAAGGGACGCGGAACCGCGCCGTCGCGGTGGACAGGGCGTATTACCACTATCGCTTTCACAGCGGCAGCGTGACGAAGCATTTCAGCTTTCACGTGCCGGAGAGCTACGAAAAATCCAACGACGCGCTGGAGGCGCTTTTGGCGGATCAGCCGGAGCGCATGCCGGATGAAAATCCGCCGACGCAAGATGGCGGTCGAACACCGTGCGCAATTTCTGCTATCCCGGAACGCCCTACGCATTTGGGGAGCGCGTGCGCCGCGCGAAGGCATATATGAACAGGCCGGATATCGCCGCGCTGTTTGACGACGTGAAACCGGCGATTTTCCGGCGCAGCTTCGGCGTGAAGCTGTTTTTGATGCAGCGCCGGATGGCGTTTGCGATGTGCTTCCTGTTCACCTACGTGTTTGACCGGGTATGACGAAAGACGAGGAGCGACCATGCAAAAAGAAAGAAGAACGGATGGATATCGCCGAGGTGCTGGCGCGGCGAAGGCCGCAGCGCATCGCTAAGCGCGCCATGGATATTGTCCTCTCGGCGGCGGCGCTGGCGGTGCTCTGGCCGCTGCTGCTGCTCATCGCGCTGGCGGTGGTCATTGACGACCCCGGCCCGGTGTTTTACCGGCAGGTGCGCATCGGCAGGGGCGGAAAGCCGTTTCGCATTTTCAAATTCCGCTCGATGGTGACGGATGCGGACAAGAAGGGGCTGGCGATCACCGTCGGACGCGACAGCCGGATCACGCGCGTCGGCGCGATTCTGCAAGACCGCTGGACGAGCTGGCGCAGCTCCTCAACGTCCCGGGCAGATGAGCTTCGTCGGCCCGCGCCCGGAGGTGGAGCGATACGTCAGGCTCTATACGCCGTATCAGCGGCAGGTGCTTCTGGTGCGCCGGGCATCACGGATTACGCCTCGATTGCCTACCGAAACGAAAACGATCTGCTCGCCGGGGCGGAAGAGCCCGAAAAAAAATGTACATCGAGCAGATCATGCCCGATAAAATCGAGCTGAACATGAAATATCTGCGGAAATTTCCCCGCGGACATCGGATATCAAATTGATTCTTAAACCGTTGCAGCGGTTGTCAAGGGATAAAAGGAGGAGCTTTACATTTGCGCAGCGATTAAAAGGTTTATCGTAATGACCGTCTTGATGCGCCGGTCGTCACAGGGAGTTGAGGCTGCGGGCAGCGCCGCCGTGCTCATCGGCGCAGAACGGCCTTTTTCCGGATATGGGCCTACGCCGTTCCGGGCGAAATGGGCGGCCTTTGGGCCGGAGAAAAGAAGGTCTGCGACGGCTCCTCCCTGGCCATCGACGACGTGCCGCTGACACAGACCGACGCCTGTGAAATCCATCCAGTCGTCACCGCGTTTCACTACCGTATGCAGAAACAACAGCTGCACGTCATTCGCCGTCAGTTCATTCCCAGACGGCGTGAGCGGCTGCGTGATCGAGCTGACGATTGAAAAAACCTCAAAAACGCGCCGCGCATGGCCGAGGTGTCCTTTACCGTGCGCACCGATATCTGACCGTTGCCGCCGCGCACGGCGAGGACGGCATGGAGCTGGGACGCGACGTGGGCGAATACGACGAGAAGGAGCAGGCGTTCTTCGCCCGCGACAGCCGCAACCCGTGGCACGCTGTCTGGGGCGCGCAGACGGGCTGCCGCGTGCTTCAGGCCGACCTGCCGCAGAGCGTTTACGGCTTTGGCAACACGCAGTGGGCAAAGGGCGTGAACGGCCGCCTGTTCTACCGCCTGCGGCTGGCCGCGAACGCGCAGGCGACCATGCGGCTGTACATCGCGGGCGGCTATCCCTCCCGCCCAAGGCCGAGGAGGCGCTGGCGATGCTGCGTGGAAAAGGCCGAGACGATGCTGGAAGAAAAGCGTGCGCGCATTGAGGCGATGAAGGCGCTTGAGCGACGCGACGATGCCCGACGCCGCGCTGGAGCAGTGCGTCAACTGGGCGAAGCTCTACGCCGATTGGATGGTTCTGCACCCCTGCCGCGCGGCGGATGCGCGCTGTGCTGCGAGCTGCCGGAAAACCCCGCGCTGTACGGCGAAGGATGGGCAAAGGCGATGGAAGCGCTTCTGCCGCTGGGCGGCGCGGCGCGCGTGCAGGGAAATGCTGCATACGCTCGTCGGCGTGAGCGCGCAGGCGCAGATGGCGCCCGGCCGCGTGGCGCGCAGCGTCGTCTCTCCGGAAAGGTCTTGCAGGCGGGCGGCGAGCGCGAGAGCGCGCAGTTTGTCGCGCTCGTGCATCGCACGCTGCTCTGGTCCGGCGACAAGACGTTCGCGGCGGCCATGCTGCCGATGACGGGGCTTTGCATCAACTATCTGCGCCGGAGCACGCGGGGCTTTGAGGATGTGCAGGAGGACATGCTGGCGCAGGTGCGCGCGGCGCTCGTCGGTCACGCGTATGTTTTGAAGCTGACGGGCGCGGACGACGCGCCGACGCTGGCGCTGCTCGAAAACTCCCGGCCGAGCCGGAGCAGGGGCGAAATCGCGCCGAACGCGACGCTGGCCGAGCGCGCGCGCTGGCACGGCGAGCATGTCGTCCATGTCGAGCAGATGATCGGCTGTCTGGATGCAGATGGTCGCTTCCGCCGCGCCGGGTCTGCCGGTTCCATGCGCACGAGAATGCCGCGCCAGGCGTGCTGCTTCAGGCGCGCGGCGGCGGAGGGATGATCCGGCCGGCGTTTGAATGCCTGTTCGGCGTGAGAGCCCGATGCGGGGCGCAAGACGGTGGCGTGGCATCCGCATACGCCGATCGGCTGGGAAGGCTGGAAGCTGGAGAAATCTGCGCATCGGCGACGCTTCGTTCGACCGATCAGCGAGCGCGTTTCCCCGAGCCGCGCCCGCTATACGATCCGGACGGCGCAGCAGGGCTGGACGGTCGCGTCACGGAGAACGGCGAAGAAAAGGCGCTTTCCGCTCGACGGCGAGATTTCGGTGATTTTGGAAGACTAAAGGGAACGAATGGAACTGTTAAGCGAACAACACTGATATTTCAAAAAACTAAGCATTTTTGCCCGAAGGTTTCCCAAAGGGCGACCGGAAAGCCCTTTTTAGGGGCGAGGTGGGCAAAGCCCCATATCCTAAAATGCTTAGATATTTGTTTCTTGAAATGTTTGGTTTAAGCTTGACAGTCCTAAAAGGCTGTTGCAATGAAAAAATGGATTTTGCTTTTTGGGTTTTGATGATGACGGCGGTCGGGGCGCTGGCGGATACCGCGCCGGTGAAGATGGCCGTTCCGCCGGAGGCGATCGCGACGCAGGCGGAAGGCGAATTGGAGGATTACGGCCTGACCTTCCCGGAGGATATGCCGCTGGCGGCGCGCAACTCGTGCGTTTTGCGCGCGCCGAATTTGAAAAACGGCGGGGCGCGCCTGCCCGTGCAACGAATACACCTCGGTGGTATTACCACGATAAGCGCGAAATCGGCTGGTGCTCGGTGTTCCAGTCTACTGCGCGTATCACAGCGGCTTGCAGCTCGTCCGCTATCGGCAGGATACCGAGGTGCAGCCGGGCGACTGCATCTCCGCGATGGAAGGGCGCGTGGGCAACGTGCGCCTCGCCTTTGAGGAACACGGCCGCTGGCTGGACGGTACGCAGGGCGCGGCGCCCAAGCCGGGCTATCTGGTGATTTACGGCGTGCGCTCGTCCACGCCGTATACGCACGTGGCGATTGTGGAGAGCGTCAAGGCGCTGGGCGGCGGGCTGTACGAGCTGACGACGATCGAGGGCAATCTGAACTCGACCGTGCGCCGCCTGAACTATCGTTAGGACGCGAACCCGAAGCAGCCGTATCGAAAACATGTCCGTCGTGCCGACGGATGAAATCACGCAGGAAAACTGTCAGTACACCCTTCAAAAGTGACGACTGGTATGTGACGGGCTTCTGCGCGACGTGGTAAAGAGAGGTCGCTATGGAATACGTTCGCAAGGTTTTTCGGCGCGTGAAGAACCGCATCGTCAACCGCCCGTCCGCGGTGCAGAAGCGCTATTACCTCAAACTGCGCGCGCAGCTCGATCCGCTCCGGAAGGCCGAGCGATTCCGGGCCGAACCGCCCGGTGCTGATGATCTCCGGCATCACGATGCGCGGACGGGCATTTTCTGCAACCTGCTGGCGTTTCTGCGCTGTGGATTTTGCGCAGCGCATGGGCTATATCCCGGTGATCGACATGCAGAACGTCGAAAACCCTATCTGGAGGACGAGCTGCTGGGCAAGGTCAACGCCTACGAATACTTTTACAGGCAGCCCGCAGGCATCGGCGTGGAGGAAGGCTACCGCGCCAGGAGCTGTATATCGTCAACCGGCTCGATTGTCCGTATGATTTCACGCGGGCGCAGAAAAAAGGCATACCGAGAGGCGACGAGGATCGTTGATTGGGTTTACGGCGAGAATCGAGAGAAGTATTTCGACCGGATCAAGGCGATTTACGACCGTTATTTCGTGCCCAGCGACGAGGCCGCGGCGTTTGTGGACGCGCGCTTTCGCGAGCTGATCGCGCCGGGGAGCGGACGCTCGGCCTGCTCTGCCGCGGGACGGATTATTTCACCAAACGCCCGTATAAGCACCAGATTCAGCCGACCGTCGCGCAGATCATCGAGAAGACGGACGAGACGCTGGCGGCGCACCCGGTCGATAAGATCTTCGTCGCGACGGAGGACGAGGCGTCGCCGCGCTGAAGGCGAAATACGGCGGGAAGCTCGTCATGTCGAGTGCCCGAGGCTGACGGCGGTGCAGGGGCAGTCCGTCGCGGAGGGGTTCGCCGAGCGCGGCGTGGACAGAAAGCTGAACGGGCTGTATTTCGCCCATTGCCATCCTCGCCCGGTGCGACCACCTGATCGCGGGCAAGACGATGGCGACCCAGTTCATCCGCACCATGCGCGATACGCCGTTTGAGACGGAGTTCTATTGGGATCTCGACGCTACGGCGTGGACGACGCGGGAAAGCGCGGCAGGTAAACGGCAGGTCAAAACCGTTTTACGCAAAGCCGACGGCACAAAATGGCATAAAGCAAAGGGGACGCTCGGCAAACGGAGCGTCCCCCTTATGATATTACAGCGTTTTTTCCATGGTCACGGCGGCGGCGCTTTCGCCCGGTTTCGGCAAAGCCCAGCCTTCGGTGCAGCGAGCGAGGCCGCGTTATCCGGCGCAATCTGCACGGCGCAGACGGCAAAGCCGCGCGCCTTCATGGCGGCAAAGAGCAGCGGGAGCGCCGACGAGGCGACGCCGCGCCTGCGCATCGCCCCTGAAACGGCGATGCCGTAGGAAAAGCGCGCGCCGGAAACGGAACCGTGATCCCGCCCGCGTGAAGCCCGTCCGCGCGGATGAAAAACGCAGGGACGGCGGCGGATCGAGTGGGAGAAGCGAAACGCGCATCAGGCTTTAGGCAGGGCTTCCTCGGGCGCAAAGCCGCTGGCGATGGAGCTGCGCGCGCTGGGCGCTTACCGCCCTTTGGCGATTTCATCGGCGAGGAAGTTCGGTGCGCCAGCAGGAAGCTGCGCATGAACGCATCCGGTCTTCGATGAAATGCAGGACGAGGGCGAGCTGTTTGTCGCTGATGCGGCCGAGCTTGCGCGCGGTTTCAAACAGCTCGGGCTTGATGACCACCAGCGTCGTCAGCGGACAGCCCGCGTCGGAAAGCGCGATTTTGCTGCCGCCCTGATCGCGATCCACGACCGCCAGCGAATAGGCGATCTTTGCGCCCAGCGCCTCCACGGCGGGAATCCACGCGCGGATGTAGGAGGAAGCGACCGTCACCAGATCGGCGATATGCAACGCTGCGCTTGCCGGAAAGGCCGGCCTGATCGGCGGGCATGCTCGCGCCGTCCGCATCGGTGTAGACGCAGGAAAGATCCTTGAAGATGGAAAGATGACCCAGCCCCAGACGGCGCGCGACCGGCATGGAGAAGAAGAAATCGCGGCGCTCGCCGCCGGAGACGAAATCCACATCCATGCTGCGCGCGGGCCTCGCACATCAGGTCGATGAGCTGATGATAGATCGGGCAGGCGGCAAGCTGCTTTTCAATTTCGCCGTAAAAACCTTGCCGTAGAACGCCAGCTTATCGCCCGCGCAAGCCTGCTCGATGACGGTTAGCAGCGCGTTGGCTGCCTCTTCGCTGCCGTAGAGGAACTGGGTATTGATGTAGAACGGGCCGAGCTTGCCGGATGTATACCAAAACGGCTGGCCTTCGGGACAGACGCGAACGGCGTCGGTTTCAAACAGCCAAGATACGATCGGGTTATCCATGGATTTGCCTCCTTAGCGGTGTTCGTTTTCTGCTATTATAAGGGATGGCGCGCCAAAAGGGAAGGGCGGCGGGAAATTTGTGCGGACAAAAATGGACGCAGGGCTGTGCGTCCGGGGATGCAAAACGAGGGGACGGCGCGCGGCGCGGCTTTTTTTGCCGCGCAATTTGCAGGAGGCGCGTCAGGTTGAGCGATCAATCGCTTCATTTGGAGAAAAGAGGCGCGCGCCTTGCGGAATTGACCCGGATAGATGGTCGTGTTATAATAACGAACGAAAATGCGCTCATCTGAAAAACACAGAAAGAAGAGAAAATCCACCATGAAGACAATTTGGAAAGGCATCGACTGGCTCGCGCGCGCCGTCATCCGCCTGATCGGCAAGCTCTCCCGGGAAGCTGGGCGAGGCCTGCCTGAAGCTCTGGGAAAACACCGAACTGGTCAGCTATCTGCTTGTGGGCGTGGCGACGACGCTGGTGAACTACGTCGCCTATTTCCTGGCGACGCGCATGGCGGGGCTGAGCGTCATGGCCGGAACGTGGTCGCGTGGGTGATCGCGGTGGCGTTCGGCTATGTCGCCAACAAGCTCTTTTGTGTTCAAGACGCACTGCGACAGCGGGCGCGCGCTGCTGCGCGAGGCGGGCAGCTTCTTTGCGATGCGGCTTGTGTCGCTGGGCATGGAGACGGTGCTGATGTTCCTGCTGGTGGAGATGCTGCACCTGAACGACCTGGCGATGAAACTGCTGGTGAACATCGTGGTGATTATCCTGAACTACGTGTTCTCCAAGCTGTTTATTTTAAGAAGAAATAAAAGAAAAACGCAGACACACACACCGAGGGAGGGCCGAAATATGAAACCCATTCGTCTTTTTGCAGCGTTCTTTTTTTGCATGGATGACGCTGACAGCCGCCGTGGCCGCGGCGGATATTACCGTTACCAAGCGCGACGTGAACATGGCCGCCGGGCTGGATAAGAACGTCGCCAACATTCTCGTGCTCCTGCAGGACGGCGAGACGACCGATAATGATGGTCGCTTCCATCAACAGCCGCACGGGGCGCTCGGTGATGCTGCGCGTGGATTGCAGGCTGATGGTGGATGTCCGGAGGTCGGCGAAACGCGGCTGGCCGACGTTTATGCGCTGGGCGCGCAGAAATGCCGGGGCATGCTGGCCGAACGCACGATCAACACGCTGCTGGGGCTGAATATCGGCACCTACGTGGCGCTGGACGTGACCAACCTGCCCCAGCTGGTGGACGCGATTGACACGGTGAGCATGGAGCTGGACGAGCGGGAGGCGGCCGCGATGGGGCTGGATCTCGGCTGGAACGATCTGACCGGCGAGGAAGCGCTGGCCTATGTCCGCCTGCGCCTTGAGGGCGACGACCCGCCCGGAGCCGGGGCTATGAGCTGTTGATGCAGATGCTCTACGCGGGGGTCAACAGCGGCGATTTGGGCAGCATGCTCGGGCTGGGCACCAAGCTGCTCGGCGCGCTGGATACGAACCTGAACGCGATGACCGCCGTTACGCTGGCCTCCGCCGTCAAGGGCGGGGACGACCGCAGCGAGCTTGCCCTGCCGACGCAGGCACAGCAGACGAGCGAAGAACCTGCTGCGCGCCGACACGGCGGCGATGCAGCAGACCGTGAAAGAGGCGCTCTATGAAGAATAAACGGAAATCCCTCGCCGCCGAAGCGGCGCATGCCGCCAAACAGGCGAGCTTCGCGCTGGCCGCAGCGCCGGGCAAGGCGCGCGCAGCAGCGCGCTGCTGGCGGTGGGGCCGCCGCGCGCTGCGCGAAGGCGAACATGGTCTTCAAGGCGAACGAAATCGACATGCGGCAGGCCGAGAAGGAAGGGCTGGCCGCGCCCGCGCCAAGCGGCTCAAATTCGACGCGCACAAGCTGGAAGACGTCTGCGCGGGGCTTGAGCAGCTTGCCGCGATGGAGGATCCCCATCGGGCGGGAGCAGCTTCGCACAGAGCTGGCCGACGGGCTGGTGCTCTCGCGCGTCAGCTGTGCCCCATCGGTCATCGGCGTCATCTTTGAATCGCGTCCGGACGCACTGGTTCAGATTGGCGGTCTGTGCCTCAAGAGCGGCAACGCGGTGCTGCTAGGGCGGGCGCGAGGCGATGCGCACCAACGAGGCGCTGTTCGATATCCTGCGCGACGCGAGCGTCGCGACGGGGATGCCGGACGGCTGGTGCGGCCTGCTGACCACGCGCGAGGACGTCTCCGTCATGCTCAAAATGGACGAGTACATCGACCTCATCATTCCCGCGCGGCTCGAACGCTTTTGTGCGCTACATCATGGAAAACAGCAGCATTCCGGTGCTGGGGCACAGCGACGGCGTGTGCCACGTGTATGTGGATGCGGACTGCGACGCGCAGATGGCCGCGCGCATCGTCGTGGACGCGAAGACGCAGTATCCGGCTGCCTGCAATGCCGCCGAGATGCTGCTGGTTCACAGCGGACAGCTGGCCGACGCCCTGCCCGTGATTGCGCGGGCGCTGACGGAGGCAGGCGTGACCCTACGCGCGGACAGCCGCGCCCGCCCGCGCTCTACGCCGCGGGCGTCGCCAGCGAGGCGGGGGACGAGAGCGACTGGGGGGCGCGAGTATCTGGGCGCTGACGATGGCCGTTCACACGGTGGATTCCATCGAAGAGGCGATTGCCTTTCATCAATAAGCATGGTTCGCATCACACGGACTGCATCATTACCCGCGACGAGGCGGCGGCCGGTAAGTTCTTTGCGTTGGTGGATTCCGCCGGGGTGTATCAGAACTGCTCGACGCGCTTCGCCGACGGCTATCGCTACGGCTTTGGCGCGGAGGTCGGCATTTCCACGGGCAAAATTCACGCGCGCGGCCCGATGGGGCTGGAGGGGCTCTGCTCCTACAAGTACATTCTGCGCGGACACGGGGATATCGTCGGCGATTTCGCGGCGGAACGGCGCAGGTTTACGCACAAAAAGCTCCTGTGAGAGGGGAAAGAGAGATGCTGAAACGAGGGGTTGCGCTGCTGCTCCTGCTGTGCATGGCGCTGCCGTGCGCGGCCACGGCGGAACAGGCGGACGCGGCGCGTGGGCTACCTCACCTTGACGACGGCCCCAAAAAGGACACGCGAGCTGCTGGACGCGCTGGAGGCACTGGATGTGCCGGCGACGTTCTTTCTGGTGGGGCTGGGCGTGCGCGCCTTTCCGGAATACGTCAGGCAGATCGTGCAGGCGGGGCACGCGGTCGGCTGTCACACGATGGGGCACGCGGCCGGGGCGATCAAGAAGGATGAGGACTTTGTCCTTCGCGACATCGGGCGCTTCAACAGGATGATGAGCGAGGAGATCGAGCCGGGGTTTTCGACCGATCTGTTCCGCTTTCCGGCGGGAGCTCGAGCTACAAGGCGCGCATCAAGGCGAAGGTGCGGGACGCGGCTACGCCCTTTTATGGTTTGACTGGAACACGATGACCGGCGACGCGCAGTATTCGTTTTCCAGCGACAGGGGAGATGCTGGAATACACGCTGGGGCAGGCGCACGGCAAGGACGTGGTGATTCTGCTGATGCACGAGGGCAAGACCAGAACGCGGCGGTTCTGCCGGAGCTGGTCGCGTATTTCCCGCGAAAACGGCTATGAATTCAGGCGGCTTTCACGGGGGAGGAGGATCGCGAGATCCTCTCCTGCTGCGGCGCGCACTTCATGCTGCCGATGCGGAACAAAGGGAGGCCATTGACCATGAGATGCGGATGTCCGCAATGCGGAAATATGATTCAATCGGAGGGCATCGACTTCTGGCTGCGTCTGCCCGGAATGCCTGTATCGCTGCCGGGCGTGCATGGGCACAAACACCGTCGTCAGCCGGGAAGACCTGCGTAACCTGACGTTTGTGGATCACACGGCGGAGCACGAGGCGCAAGAGGAAGCGGGCGACGGCAGGCGCGAACCGCTCCGACCCGAGGATTTCATCGACTGAGAGAAAAAATTTGAGCATTTGTTGCAGGAGGTATTTTTACATGATTGCACTGGGGAAGCGACCACGCCGGTCTGCCGCTGAAGAAGGAAATCATGGCGCTGCTGGATGAGATGCAGCTGCCCTATCACGACTATGGCACCTATACCGCGGACAGCTGCGACTACGCGGTGTTTGCCCAGCGCGCGGCGAAGGCCGTCGTGAGCGGCGAGTGCGAGCGCGGGATTCTGTGCTGCGGCACGGGCATCGGCATTTCCATCGCCGCCAACAAGGTGAAGGGAATCCGCTGCTGCGCCTGTTCGGACTGCTACTCCGCGGAGATGAGCCGCGTCCACAACGACGCGAACATGCTCGCCCTCGGCGCGCGCGTGGTCGGCACGGAGCTGGGACGCATGATTGCAAAGAGCTTCCTCGCGGGCGAGTTTGAGGGCGGCCGCCATCAGCGCCGCATCGACCAGATCACCGCCATCGAGAACGGGGAGGATCTGGGCTGATGAACATTCTGGATTTCGGCGCGAAGCGGGGCGTTTGCGGCGACGCGATTCAGCGCGCGATTGACGCGGCGGCCGCGCAGGGCGGCGGCGGGCGCGTGAGCGTGCCCGCGGGCGAGTATGAGACGGCGGGTCTCGTTCTGCGCAGCAACGTCGAACTGCATCTGGAAGCGGGCGCCGTGCTGCGCTTTGTCGATGATTTTGACGCATACCCCGTCGTGAACATCCGCTGGGAGGGCTATGAGCAGCCCTGCCACCGGCCGCTGGTTTACGCGAAAAACGAGGTCAACGTGGCGCTGACGGGTCTGGGGGCACGCTGGAAGGACAGGGCCAAAAGTGGTGGACGGCCTTCCGCGCGAAGACGTCTTTCCGCCGCGCGCCCCTGCGCGGTCTGCTTTTGAGGATTGCACCCGCGTGCGCATGAGCGATTTCGTCGTCCGCAACAGCCCGAGCTGGACGATCCATCCCGTGCGCTGCGGGGATGTGACGATCGACAAGCTGACGATCGTCAACCCGTTTGATTCGCCCAACACGGACGGCATCGACCCGGAGAGCTGCCGCAACGTGCGCATCACAGGCACGCCACATCGACGTGGGCGACGACTGCATCGCGGTCAAAGCGGGCACGGAGGACGCGCTGGAGAACGTGCCCTGCGAAACATCGCCATCACCGGCTGCACGATGGTGCACGGCCACGGCGGCGTTGTGCTGGGGCAGAGATGAGCGGCGGCATCCGCCGCGTGTCCATCGCCGGATGCGTGTTTGACGGCACGGATCGCGGCATCCGCATCAGAGCCGGCGCGGGCGCGGCGGCACGGTGGAGGATGTGAGCGTCACGGGCGTCGTGATGAACGACGTGCTCTGCCCGCTGGTCATCAACCTGATGTATTTCTGCGGCAAGGACGGCAAGCTACCCATCGTATCCGACCCGAACGCCCAGCCTGTGACCGAGAGAACGCCGCACGTGCGCCGCATCCGCATGGCCGACATCGTGGTGACGAACGCGAAGAGCGCGGCCGCCTGCCTCTACGGCCTGCCGGAAGCGCCGCTGGAGGATATCAGCATCGTGAACACGCAGATTCACCTGACCGAGGATGCGCCGAGCTTCCCGGTGATGAACGCGGTGCAGCAGCCCGTGACCCTGGCGGGGCTGACGGTAGGAAACGTGCGCGGCCTCCGCATCTGACCGACCTGCGCATCGTCGGCGCGCGCGGAGAAACCGTGACGCTGCACGACGTGGAATAAGGGGGAATACGATGAGCTACGAGAAGACCGTTTGGGCGGGCGAAGCGGACGCTCGCGCGAGCAGGAGTATAACTACCACTGGTGCTACGAGCGGGAATCATCACCAAGGCGTGGCTGGATGTTTACGCGGCGACGGGCGACCGCCGCTTTACGACGCGGCCAAGGCGAACGTGGATCAATACGTGACCGCGGACGGTGAGATTCTGACCTATGAGCCGGACAAATACAATCTGGATATGATCTGCATGGGGCGCACGGCGCTGCGGCTGTTCAAGGCGACGGGCGAGGCGAAGTATGAAAAGCGCCTGCCGCCGCCTCATCGAGCAGATTAAGGGTCAGCCGACGACGGCGGAGGGCGGCTTCTGGCACAAAAAGCTCTACCCCAGCAGATGTGGCTGGACGGCATTTACATGGCCTGCCCGTTCCTGACGGAATTTGCCGTGACCTTCGGCGAGATGCAGTGGGCGGATCTGGCGGCGAAGCAGATGACGCTGGATCTTTGACAAGACGCGCCTTTGAAAGCGGCCTGCACGCCCATGTGGGACAGCGCGAGGGCGCAGAGGTGGGCCGACCCGCAGACGGGGCTTTCCCCGCACGTCTGGGGGCGCGCGATGGGCTGGTTTGTGATGGCGCACGCGGACGTTCTGGGCCGTCTTTGCCGGAAAGTCACCCGGCCTATGCGCGCCTGGGAGCCTGCAGATGAAGTCGCTGCTGCATGCGGTGATGGCCGCGCGCGGCACGGACAAGCTCTGGCATCAGGTGATGGACAGGCCGGAGAGCGAAGAGAACTACGCGAATCCTCCTGTTCGGCAATGTTCATCTACGGGCTGGCGAAGGGCGCGCCTGGGGCTGTGCGGCGCGAAGGAAGAAGCTGCCGCGCGGGAGAGCATGGACGCGCTCTGGGCGCAAACGTCGTCACGGCGGCGGACGGCTACCCCTGAACTGACGCGCATCTGCAAGGTGGCGGCTGGGCGGGGAGCCGTATCGCGACGGCAGTTATGACTACTATGTACACGAAACCGTGTGCAGCGGGGACACGAAGGGCACCGCCCCTTCCTGATGGCCTGCTGCGCGCGCTGGAGGTTTAACGCATAGCTTAACAAAGGCAAAGGGCGGGTTAATCGCTTAACCTCACAAAGTTTCGCACAAAGAGATTGATTTCCATTTTATGCACTTGACACAACTTGACCAAAAATTATAATAAACATGCACAGAGGGGAACAGCTTTTAACAGGAAAACCCGTTGTGTTTCGTGGCTGGCTGAAAGGGGCAGAGCAAGCCCCTTTGGCGCCGAAAACCGGCAAGATAGATTAAAAGGAGAGCGAATTTGTGATGAAAAAAGATGATCGCATGCCTGCTGACGCTGGCGCTGGCGCTGACCGCCGTTTGCGCGTTGGCCGAAGGCTCCCCCTTGACCTTCTTCTTGGGGCGGCGACGCCCGCCACGAAGCGACCCAGCAGGCCGTCGAGGGCTTTCAAGGCCGCGACCGGCATTGACGTGCAGGGCACCTACAGCGCGTGGAGCGGCTGGGGAAGACAAGATGAGCCAGTATTTCGCCTCTGATTCCGCCTTCGACGTGAACCAGATCAACTGGAACTGGCTGTACTCCTTCACCAACGCGGACGGCAGCAGCAAGTTCTACGATCTCAATCAGGTCGCGGACATCATCGACCTGTCTCAGTTCGACGAGAAGGCGCTTGCCCAGTGCACCATCGACGGTCAGCTGCTGGCGATCCCGGTTTCCATGACCGGCCGTATCTTCTACTGGAACAAGACCACCTTTCGAGAAGGCCGGCCTTGCGACCCCGACCACGCTGGCAGACCTGATGGCCGCCGGCCCGATCTTCGCCGAGAAGCTGGGCGACGACTATTACCCGCTGGCGCTGGCGCTTACGACAAGATGATCCTGATGGTGTACTACGTCGAGAGCGTGTACGGCAAGGATTGGGTTGTCGACGGCCAGCTGAACTACACGACCGAGGAAATCGCCAAGGGTCTTGGAGTTCATCCAGACGCTGGAAGACAACCACGTGATCCCCTAGCCGAAACCCTGACCGGCGACGGCGCGACAGCCTGGACAAGAACCAAAGTGGATGGAAGGCAAGTACGCCGGCGGAGTGATTCTCCGCGAGCAAGTTGAAAAGTCGCTGAGCGAGGGTCAGGAGTTCATCGTCGGCAACCCGCCGACATGGGCCGAATACCACGGCGGCTTCACCAAGGTTTTCTCTGGCGTTTGCCCATCTGCCAACACCGCGGCGGACAAGCAGGCGGCGGCTCAGCTCATCGAGTTCCTGCTCAACAGCGACGAGGGCGCGAAGCTGGATGAACAGCCAGCGCGGCATCCCGCTGAGCAAAAGAAGGTAACGTGCTCTGCGCGCAGGAGGGCCTGCTCAACGAGAAGGTCGCCGAGGCGAACGCGCGAAGGTGCTCGACTGGTGCTCCAACAAGCTGACCCGAAGTTCGAGAGCAGCGCCTCCAAGAACAGCGACGGCGTGTACTATGACGCGATGGACGGCCTCTCCTACAAGGATTACTCCATCGAGGAAGCCGCGAGGTGCTACGAGGGTATCACCGAAGTGCTGGCCAAGTAATTTTCCCAAAATGGATCATCGGGGGGCTTGGCGGAGGTTGCCGCCCGATTCCGTCTCAATCAAGAAGGAAAGGGGGAGACCTGATGACGAAGGATCTTCCGCCGCGCGCCAAGACCTCAGAAAAGCGGCGCGGGCTGAGCAAGCTGGAGCAGGGGCTACATGGGCTTCGTCCTGATCCTGCCGTGGCTGATTGGCTTCTGCATCTTTAAGTCTCTATCCGTTCGTATCCTCGCTGGTGTACAGCTTCACGGATTACGATCTGTTTAGGGCGTGCAGAATGTCGTCGGTTTCCAGAAATTACATCGACGCATTTACCAAGGCGAAGAACGTCAAGGCGCTGAAGGTGACCTTCACCTATGCGTTTATGACCGTACCGCTGGAAGCTGATTTTCGCGCTGTTCATCGCCTACATCCTCAATTTCAAAGATCAAGGGCGTGGGGCTTTGTTCCGCACGGCGTACTATGTGCCCTCCATTCTGGGCGGCTCGGTCGCCATCGCGGTGCTCTGAAAAAGCGCTGTTTACAAGAACGACGGCGTGGTGAACACGATACTGACCATGCTCGGGCTTTGAATCCATCAACTTTCTGGCGGATAAAAACTGGGCGCTGTTCATCATCTGCCTGCTGCGCGTGTGGCAGTTCGTTTCGGCGATGGTGCTGTTCCTCGCGGCGCTCAAAGGGCGTGCCGGAGGATCTCTACGAGGCCGCTTCCATCGACGGCGCGACCAAAGGGCCGCCAGTTCCTCTCCATCACCATTCCGCTGATTTCCCCGGTGATCTTCTACAACCTGGTGACGCAGCTCGTGCAGGCGTTTCAGGAGTTCAACGGCCCGTACATCATCACCAACGGCGGCCCGCGCAACGCGCGACGCTGATCTCCGTGATCGTGTACAACACGGCTTTCAAGGATTACAAGGTGGGGCATGTCCTCCGCGATGGCGTGGGTCATGTTCGTGATCGTGATGATCCTGACCATCATCGCGTTCGTCAGCCAGAAAAGTGGGTTTACTATTCCGATGACGATGGGGAAGGGGCTAAGCGATGAGCGCAACTGGCATTGTTTTTCTCGCCCTGAGCGTCGTGATGCTCGGCCTCGGCTTTTACGGCGCGTCCGTTGACGTGGTCAGCGCGACGGGCTGGCCGAATCCATCGGGCAGATGAAGAACTTTTATTTTCTGCTCGGCGGCCTGATTCTCTTCATCGTGCTTTACCGCACGGCGTTCGCCAAGGCGAGCCTGCGCGTGCAGCACGATGAGCACCATCCGCTTACGTCATCACTCATCGGCGTGGGTGTGTTCATGGTCTATCCGCGCTGTGATGGATGATCAGCGCCACGTTTAAGGACAACAACGAGATCTTCTCGACCCTGAGCCTCATCCCGACCAGACCGACGATGGAAGGCTACAAGGCCGCGATGAACAACTACGGCGGCGATATCAACATCTGGCAGGCCATGCTGAACACCTATAAATACGTGATCCCGAAGGTGATCTTCACCGTCGTCTTCCTCGACGATCACGGCTTACGGCTTTGGCCGCTTCCGCTTCCGCGGGCGCAACTTCCTGTTCGCGGTGCTGATGGCGACGCTGTTCCTGCCGCAGGTCGGTGCTCAACATCCCGCAATTCCTGATGTACCGCCAATTCGGCTGGGTCGATTCGCCGTATTACCTCGCGCTGATCGTGCCGACGCTGTTCGCGCAGGAGACGTATTTCGTCTACATGCTGATTCAGTTCATGCGCAATATCCGCGTGAGCTGGATGAGGCGGCAAGATCGACGGATGCAACATCATGCAGACGCGCTGGTGCTGGTGCTCGTGCCGATGCTCTGGCCGGCGATGGTCTCCGCGGGTCTGTTCCAGTTCATGTGGTCGAGCAACGACTTCATGGGGCCGCTGCTCTACGTCAACAACCCGGCGCGTTATCCGGCGACGCTGTTTGTGCGCATGAGCATGGACGCGGATACCGGCTTTGCGTGGAACCGCGTCATGGCCGTTTCCCTGATTTCCATTATCCGTCGCTGGTTGTGTTCTTCCTCGCGCAGAGCAGTTCATGGACGGCGTGACGGCCGGCGCCGTCAAGGGCTGATTTCGCTTCTCCTCTTCTTTGGAGGCTGTCAAGCTAACAAAAACGATATTTTAAGAGCAAAACTAAGTATTTGGGCCCGAAAGGTTTCAAAGGGCGATGCGCCAACAGGCGCCGTGAAACGCTCGGAGCCCTTTGGTGGGGCGATGGGGCAAACCCCATATCTCAAAATGCTTAGAGATATTGTTTTCTTGAAATGTTTGGTTTTTGAACTTTGCTTGACAGCCTCTTTTTGCTATAGGATGGGGAGACCGGACAAAGGTATAATAAAAATTGTGCCGAAACGGCCATGCGAAACAAAAACAACGAGCGAGGAAAAGGAACATCCCACGCATGGATATACAGGCCGTTTTATCAAGCGAATTTCAAACCGCGCCCGCGATCATCGGCAAAATTGTTTCGCTGATCGACGAGGGCAACACCATTCCCGTTTATCGCCCGATACCGCAAGGAAATGACCGGCGCGATGGACGACCAAAGCTGCGCGAGATCAGCGAACGGCTGGATTATCTGCGCGGCCTGGAGAAGCGCCGCGAGGCGATTGCCGCGTCCATGCGGAACAAGGAAAGATGACGGATGAGCTGGAAGAAGCTCGCCGCCGCCGCGACATCTCTCGAGCTGGAGGACGTCTACCGCCCGTATAAGCAGAAGCGCCGCACCCGCGCGATGATCGCCAGGGAAAAAGGGGCGTTCAGCCGCTGGCGGCGATTTTTGCCCAGCGGCGCGGGACGATCCGCTCCGGCTGGCGCAGGCGTATGTGAGCGAGGAAAAGGGCGTGCCCGACGCGCAGACCGCCGTTCAACTGGCGCAGGATATCCTCGCCGAGCAGATCAGCGACGATGCGGCCATTCGCGCCAAGCCTCCGCGCGCTCTACCGCCGCACGGGCATGTCTCTGCGCGCCGTCGCGGCGAAGGAGGGCGAAAGCGTCTACGCGCAGTACGCCGACTATCGCGAGCCGGTGCTGCGCGCGGCGGGGCATCGGATTCTGGCGATCAACCGGGGCGAGCGCGAGGAATGGCTCAAAGTCGCGGTGGAATGTGACGACGAGCAGGCGCTGCAAATCATCTGCCGCGCGGTGATCGAGCCGAAGGCAGCGCGTGCTGCGCGACGCTGGTGCGCGCGGCGGCGAAGGACGCTTGGGGCAGGCTCATCAGCCCGTCGCTTGGAGCGCGAAATCCGAAACGAGCTGACGGACAAGGCGAACGAGGGCGCGATCCGCGTCTTCGGCGAAAACCTGCATCACCTGCTGATGCAGCCGCCGATCCGCGGCAAGGTGACGCTGGGCGTCGATCCGGGTTTCCACGGGCTGGGCTGCAAGCTGGCGGTTGTGGATGAGACGGGCAAGGTGCTGGAAACCGGCGTGGGCTACTTCACCCCTGCCGAATCACGAGGCGCAGAAGCCGCGGGCAAAGCGCAGATTCTGGGCATGATCCGCCGCCATGGGGTCACGGCCATCGCCATCGGCAACGGCACGGCTTCCGCGAGAGCGAAGCAGTTCATCGCCGCCCTCGGCCGGAAGCTGGCCGGGCGTGGCCTTACGTCATCGTCAGCGAGGCGGCGCGAGCGTGTATTCCGCCTCCAAGCTGGCGGCGAAGGAATTCCCGGAATACGACGTTTCGCTCGAAGCGCGGTTTCCATCGCGCGGCGCATGCAGGACCCGCTTGCCGAGCTGGTGAAGATCGACCCGAAGAGTATCGGCGTGGGACAGTATCAGCACGATTCTCAAACAGGCGGAGCTGGAAAACGCGCTCTCCGGCGTGGTGGAAAGCTGCGTTTCGAGCGTCGGCGTGGATGTGGAGACGGCCTCCGCATCGCGTTGCTGACGCACGTGGCGGGCATCCGGCGCTTACGCTGGCAACATTGTGGCCTATCGGGACGAAAACGGCATTGCCTCCGCGCCCAGCTCAAAAGGTGCCGAAGCTGGGGCCGAAGGCCTTTGAACAGTGCGCGGGCTTCCTGCGCGTTCACGGCAGCAATCCGCTGGACGCGACGGCGGTTCACCCGAGAGCTATGCGGCGGCACAAGGCGCTGATGGAAGCTGGGCTATGCGCCGCGAACTCAAACGCGGCGGCATCGTCGGCATTGCTGGCAAAGGCCGAACAGGCGGGCATGGCGAAGCTGGCGGCGCTGGGCGTGGGCGAGATGACGCTGCGGGATATCGCCTGCCGAAGCTGGAGAAGCCGGGGCGCGACCCGCGCGACGAGCTGCCCGCCCGGTGCTGCGCACGGATGTGCTGGCATGGAGGACCTGAAGCCCGGCATGGAGCTGAAAGGTACCGTGCGCAATGTGATTGACTTTGGCGCATTTGTAGATATCGGCGTGCATCAGGACGGACTGGTACATTTCCCGATGGCGGATAAGTTCATCCGTCATCCGAGCGAGGTTGTGCATGTGGGCGATGTGGTGACGGTTTGGGTCGTCGATGTGGATGTGAAAAAAGCAGCGCATCGCGCTGAGCATGGTGAAGGAGAACCTGACATGGAAAAAAGATGCTCGTCGGCGTTTGCGGCGCGGCGCTGGCCTGCCGCGCCCGCGCTGGCGGAAAGCCATGAGGCTATGGCGGGAGCGGCGCGGATCGCCTGACCCGGCTGATTGAATACGGGGACGGGCTGATTGCCGTCGGGCGAACGTCGACTCGCGCAACGGCGACCTGGCCATGCGCACGCGCGCAGCAATCAGGCCGGCAGTGGATGATGCGCCTGAACGGCGAAGGCGCGCCGCTTTGGGCTACTGCACGGCGAAGGACGGCCGAAACAGATGAGCGCCCCTTTTGCGCACGAAAACGGGCAGATTTCCGCCGTGCTGACCGGCCGAAGGGGATCGGCAGGCTGGAATGGCTGATCGTCAGGGCGAGGCAGGCTGGCGCGGCGCAGGACAGCTCCGGAGGTCGAGGGGCCGGTCTGCGCGCACGGCGGAACGGACATGATCGGAATGCCCTACGACCGCGACGGCGCGCCGCATCTGGCGCTGATTGTCGGCACGGGGACGGCGCGTGCTGCGTCGCGGATCTGGATGCGGACGGGCAGGGTTTCTTACCCAATTGCGCTGTGGATTCCCAAATGGAACGAGCCGGAGCTTTGCGCCGTGCGTGGACGCGACGGGCGTCGTCTGGCGGATTGCGCAGGCATGGGAGGCCGGGGTGATGCTGGTCACGCCCGGAACGGACGACGCGCCGGTGAGAAGCTTTCCGGCGTGACGGCGGACGGCGGCGACGGCCGTTCTGCCGCTGGAGGAAGACGGATCCACGGTGGTCGGCGGGAAGCGCAGGCGGCGGCGGGTTTTCTCGCCCGCGTCAACGCGCTGGGCGAAACGCTGTTCGCCGTGGCGACGACGATGCGCCGCTTGAACGGCGGCCGCCAATTCAGCGGATTTGTGCCGGGCAGGACGGCGCGCGGCTCGTCTATTTCGACGAGGACGGCCGCCTGCTGGGCACCGGCGAGGCTATGAATACGAGCGCGACCCATATATGGCGCGCTGGAGGATATGGCGGGGCTGAGCGGCGAAACGGCGCTGCTGATGGACGCGGAGCGCGTCGGCGGCGGGCGCGCGGAGATCGTCTTTGTGCCGGGCGAAGGAATCAGCGGCCGGACGACGAATACAGTCATGCCCCTTTTATCATGAATCGGGCTGCGCGATTAAGACGTTGGGGCCGCAGGAAAGCGGTGTGCTGTTTGCACTGATTGAGCAGCAGCGACGGGCGGCGGGTCGGCTCTTCCACGACGCGGACGGAGACGCGCGCAGAAACCGACGCGCCGACGGCGCAGGCGGGGCGGCAGGCGGTTTCCGGCGGCGTTTTGGCGTGGCGGGAAAGAGCGGGGCGGCGCGGTCGTGACGCTGGAGGATGGGCAGGGCGGAGAAATCTGGCGGCTGCGCACCGTGATCCACACGGCGGCAGACAGGCTCGAATGGCGCTGCGCGCTCGAACTTCCGGATGGCAGCTACGCCCCGGCGGGCGCTACCTCACCGGCGAGGGACAGCGGACGGAGCAGGCGGCGGCGCTGGCCGTCGTCGGCCGCGAGGGCGTTTTGCGCCGAATCGTCCCGGTGGAGGCGAAGGAAGCAGGCAGCGCGTCGGCTGCGTTGCGATATGGCGTGACGCGGAAAACGGGCTGCTGCTCGTCTCTCGGACGGAAGACGGCGCGAGAACGTCGGCGCGATTCAGACCGCGGACGGCGGCGTGGACGGTCGGCGCGGGCATGGACGTGGAGCAGGCGCGGCTGATCCTCGATGCGGACGGCGAGGCCTATCTCGCGGAACGAGCCGCGAAGCGACGGGCAGAGCGCCGCGCCGTCATCCGATGGATTTGGAAGCAGAAGACAAATAAAAACGGCGAGGCCGAAGGGCGGCGCGAAGCGGCGTCCGTCACCAAACAGGAGGAAAACATGAATACCGATATCGTCATCGTCGGCGCGGGTCCGGCGGGGATCTTCACCGCGATTGAAATGATTCGCCGGGGAAGCAAAAAGCACATCACCATCGTGGAAAAGGGTCAGCCGATTGAAAAGCGCCGCTGCCCTGAAAACCGTCACCAAGCAGTGCGTCAACTGCCGCCCGTATTGCCACATCACCACCGGCTTTTCCGGCGCGGGCGCGTTTTCTGATGGCAAGCTCTCCCTCTCTCATGAGGTTGGCGGCGACTTCCCGACGCTCATCGGCGAGCAGAACGCGCAGGATCTGATCGATTACACCGACGGCATCTACCTGGAATTTGGCGCGGACAGCCACATCGAGGGCATCGGCAACACCGGAGGAAGTGCGCGAGATTCGCCGCCGCGCGATTCAGGCGGGCTCAAGCTGGTCGATTGCCCGATCCGCCACCTCGGCACGGAGAAGGCGCAGACGCTCTACCTCGCGCTGGAAAACTATCTGCGCGACAACGACGTGGAGATGATCTTCGGCTGGGAATGTGAGGAGCTGCTGATGGACGGGGAAACCTGCCTCGGCGTTTCCCTGCGCAGGGGCGACCAGACGCAGGAAATCCGCGCGAGCACACCGTCGGCGACGGCCGCCGCGGCGCGGACTGGCTGGAAAAAATCTGCGCCGAGCACGGCATTGCCCACCAGCCCGGAACGGTCGATATCGGCGTGCGCGTCGAGTGCCGAAACGAGGTCATGGAGGAGGTCAACCGCGTGCTCTATGAGTCAAGCTGATCGGCTATCCGAAGCCCTTTAAGAACAAGGTGCGCACATTCTGCCAGAATCCCGGCGGCTTTCGTCAGCCAGGAGAACTACGACAACGACCTCGCCGTTGTCAACGGACACAGCTACAAGGATCTGAAAAGCACCAATACCAACGTATCCATTCTCTGTTCGCACAATTTCTCCTATCCGTTCAATCAGCCGATCGCTTATGCGCAGAAGGTCGGCGAGCTGACTAACATGCTCGGAGCGGGGCACATCATGGTTCAGCGCTTTCGGCGATATCCTCGACGGAAAGCGCACGTGGGCAGAAGGAGCTTGCGCGCGAATGTCAGACCCACTCTCCCCGATGCGGTTGCGGGCGATATAACCGCGGCCATGCCCTATCGCGCCATGCTTAATATAATCAACTTCATCCAGGCGGCGGATATCGTCGTGCCGGGCTTTGCTGCGTCCTGAAACGCTGCTGTATTCGCCGGAACTGAAGTTCTATCCAACCGCGTGAAGATGGATGAAAACCTGAATACCAACGTGCACGGCCTGCACTGCCTGGGCGATTCCTCCGGCTGGACGCGCGGCCTGATGATGGCCTCGGCCATGGGCGTTCTGATGGCTCGGGGTCAGCCCGGTACATTCCGGTGGCGGACACGGGCCTGGCATATATTCAAAACACTCGATTCCCGGGGCTTTCCATCATCTCGCGGAGCAGACGAAAATCCATGCCTATTCGCCGGGGCTGTTTTTGCCGGGAATGAGCGGTTCATGCGGGCGTTTCGCCCGGTCTGCGTTTGATACGGCCGCATCATGGCGCAGGGAACATTTATGAGCCTCGGCGACCGCGAAGAACAAAAAAAAACCGCGTCATGGCTTTGGCGTGCCACGTACTCCCTTCCGTCGAATGACTTTGGCGTGCTGGAACGGAATCCTTCCGGTCACGAGGGCTTCAAATGGATGCTACGAGGGCTGCCGTTCCGTCATGACTTCGTCGTGCCACGAACTCTTTTCCGTCACGACTTCTTCCAGATCCTCCGGTTCGGTCGGCGAGGGAGGTATTTCGTGTGCACTCTCCCCGCGAGAGGATAAAGCAAATTCTGCACAAACGCGCTTTCGCTGAACTTTTGCTTTGATGACATAATGACATCTTCTGATACCCGTATCATGAGCGGAAGGCGATTTTTATAACAGAGGAGTTTTTCCAGTTCTTCCGGCAGCGGCTCGACGATCCTCCACCGTTTTGCCCGTGACGGGCTGGACACAGCGCAGGCGCGCGGAATGGAGCGCGAAGCGGTCTTTCAGTTCCGGCAGTTCGCGGCCATAGAGATAATCGCCGCAGATGGGACAGCCGATATGGGACAGATGCACGCGGATCTGATGGGTGCGCCCGGTTTCCAACCGCAGGCGGACGAGCGCGCGGCCTCCGGCGGGATTTGCTCGACGCGGTAATGCGTCACGGCGCGCTGACCGTCGGGGCAGAACCGCGCGTTTTGCGCCCGTGCCGAGGCGGGCAATCGGCGCGTCGATCACGCCCTCGCGCTGCGCGGGAACGCCCTCGGTCACGGCGAGGTATTCGCGGATGAAGCTGTCCGTGTGAAGCTGGCCGGTCAGCAGGCGCTGGGCGTGGGCATGGCGGGCGACGCACAGCAGGCCGCTTCGTGCCCTTGTCCAGCCGATTGACGGGGTGATAATCAAACGCCGCCGCGTCCTGCCCGAGCAGGGCGGCGAGCTGCTCGCGGAGCGTCCCGGTGTGGATATGGCCGCAGGGGAGCGTAGCCAGCGGCGCGCCTTGCTGACGACGATCATATCCTCGTCGATATAGCGGATGAAGGACGGCGGCAGGCCGTCGAAAGCGCGGCTTTGATTTCGGCTTTGGTTTCGGTTTCGCCGTTGTCCATGCGGATTTCAACCGTTGCCCCGCGCGCAGAACCGTGTCCGCGCGCAGGCGGCGCGCCGTCGCAGAGGATACCGCCCTCGACCTTTGAGCCGACGAAAGGCGTGTGTGCCGAGCTGAAAACCGGCGGGGGACGACGCTCCGCGCCGCGCGCCCCGCGTCCTCCTCGGTGGTGATATAGGTTAAGATGCGCATGAAAAGCACCTCCTTGATGTGCACAAACGGGAGAAGATCGGCTCAAATCCTTTCAGGAGGCAAAAGAAAAGTCGGCCCCTCTTTTACGCCAAACGGACAAGGGCGGGGTGCTGTATAAAAAAATGCGGCGTTTTCCCGGTTGAGATTGAAGTTAGAACTAACAAAAAAGAGCGTTTTTTATTGTTTTGTCAGAGAGGAAATCCTGTTTTTGCGGATTGCAACGCCTGCGGTCAATTGACAAACGCCGACGATGCGGGGTAAAAATGAGCTATTCAAAATCAAAGGAAACGGGGACGCATATGAACGCAGTCGCCGCTTTTGAAAACCGAAAGGATACGCTTCGGGCGCAGCTGGAGGAAAGCGAAAATATGCCGCAGGCGATTTCCGCCGCGACCATGACGCTGGAACAAATCGCCTGCGATCTGGCGCAGGATGAACAGGATGATTTTGCCCGCCAGCGGCAGCAGGCCGTCATGGCGCTGGCCAAGCGCCTGCCGCTGGGGCTGCGCGCAAGCCGCGCCAGAGGCGCAGATTGTACTGGAGGAGACCGAGGAGCAGCCGAGCAGGGTTCGGCGCGGGGCGGTCGGCGCGGGCGCAATCGTGTTGGCGGCGCTGGCGGTGTATGAAGCCGTGAACGGCAAGCTGACTTTGCGCTTTTGCAGGCGCTGGGCGCGCTGCTGATGCTCTTCGGCGCAAACGGCGCGCTGACCGCAACGACGCGGCAGACCCGCGCGCGCAGGCTGATGATTGACGCGGCGGACATGGTGCGCGAGATCGGCGAAATCTGTCAGGCGGCGGATTTGTGCGCGGCGGATCTGGCGCTCATCGAGCAGGATAACGCGCCGGCGCGCCTGTCCGGCACGGCGGACGAGGCCATGCTCGATCTGCTCTCGGCGATGATGGAGGCGCGCGCCGCCGGGCGGCAGGATCTGGCGCTGCGAAGCCTTGACCAGGCGGAGCAATACCTGCGGATGCTGGGCGTTCAGAGTGTGTTTTATGACGCGGAGCACGCGGCGCTGCCTCGACGTGCTGCCCGCCCGAAGCGGCGAGCGGACGGTTCGCCCGGCGCTGGTGCGCGACGGGGAGCTGGTGCGCCGGGGTGTGGCGGCGGTCGCGCCGATGGCGAAGGAGGCGTGAACATGAAAATTTTGGGCTTTGATTTGGGCGACGGCGAGCGCCGTGACGCTGCTGGACGAGGATTCCACCGTCGAGCCGCGCGTGATGCCGCTCTGCGGCAAAACAGCCTGATTTCCGCCGTGGGCGTGAAGGACGGGCGCATCGTCATCGGCGAGGCGGCCAGCGTGACGGACGGCGCGGCGGAGGCGAAGGTGCGCTTCAAATCCCGCTACCTGACCGACCCGGCCGCGTCGGCGGACGTGCGCGTTTGCGCAGGGCGTGATGAACGAGCTTGTCCGCACGCAGCCCGCGCTGATGGCCGAGGTGAGCCGAACGGTGGTCGGCTGCCCGGCGGGCTGGGGCGACGGCAGGCGGAGCAATACGCCGCGCTGCTGGAGTCGGCGGGCTTCCCGAACGTCAGCGTCGTGCCCGAAACCGCGCGCGCGCGTTTCTCTATGCGCGGCACGCGCGCGGCCTGCGCGTCAGCCCGGAGCTGATGAAAAAAGCGCGATGGTCATCGACATCGGGTCATCGACGACGGATTTTGCGTATATCGTGGACGGCCGCCAGCAGAACGTGTCGCTCTTTGGGGACACGAACCCGGCGGCGGGTTGATCGATGAACGGATTCTCGCCCACGCGCTGGCCGCGTCGAAGGACGGAAGGCGCTTCGCGCCGTGTTTGCAGGAAAGCCCGCGTGGCGGAGCTATTGCGAGCTGGAGGCGCGGCGGCTCTGAGAGCTATTTCCTCGACGAGGGAAAGTGGGCGGACGCGCCGCTGACCCGGACGCTGACGGTCTGCTACGACGAGGCCGCTGGCGCTGGAGCTTTCCATCGGCGGGGCGAGCATCCGCGGCATGGTGGAGGAGCCGATCGCCCGCGCTGGGCGGGCGGAAGCTTCGTCGGCTGTCTTCAGGACGCGCTGCGGGCGGCGGTGGAGGTCAGCCGGGGAATGCCCGCCCGAGGTCGTGATTCTGACGGGCGGCGCGTCGCGCATGGCGTTCTTCCAGCAGGCCTGCTGCGAGGCGTTTGCGGACGCGCTGGTCGTGCTCTGCCCCGAGCCGGAGTGCTCCATCGCGCGCGGGCTGGCCTACGCCGGGGGCGCGTGGACGAGCGGCTGAGCCTGTTCCGGCAGGAGGTCGCCTCCATCGCGCACGGGGAAAAGCTCTCCGTGGCGGTGAACGCGAGCGCGCACGAGCTATACGAGCCGGTGGCGAAGGCGCTGTTTGACATCGCGCAGGAGAGCACGCTGAGGCGGTGCGGCTTTGGCGCAAGGGCGGCGTGGACACCATCGAGGCGCTGAACAAAAAGGTCGAGCGGAAGATTTCAAAGGCCTTCGCCGGGGACGCGCTCTGCGACCGCATCGGGGGCGAATTGCACGGTGTGGCTGGACGAGCTGATGCGCACGCTGGAAAACGAGCTGACGACGCTCTGTGTGCGCTGCGGGCGTGCCGCCCGGAGCGGATGAGCCTGACCGGCGCAAAGGTGGACGCGGGGCTGGACGGCGTGAAGCTCGCTGCTGGACGCGATGGGCATGGATATCCTCTCCGGGCTGATGGGCGTGGTGCTGGCGGTCGTCGGCGCGAGCCTGTGCGGGGCGGCGGCGTGGCGATGGTCGAGCGCAGGGACCGGCCGGCATGGTCGCGGGCGCGGCGGCGGGCATTTTGCTGGCGCTGGTCGGCAAAGCGGCATGGAAAAGGCGCTGGTGAAGGCAAAACTGCCGCTGCTGGTGCGCAAACTGGTGACGGATAAGGCGGTGAAGAACGGCCTTTCCGCCAGCGGGAGGAGATTGAAAAAGGCGATCATCAAGGCGCTGGCCGCCCCGGCGAACGGCTTTTCCGCGCGGCTGTGCCAGAGCCTCTCCCAGACGCTGGGCGCGCAGATGGAGCGGATGGCGAAGGGACGCCGAAATGTCGATTTGTGCGTGATGAATAGAATATCGGCAAAATAAAATGGATATACGGACTGCTGTTCGGATGGATAAAGGTTTGACTGTCCAAAATGACCAGTTAAAAACGGAAAATAAAACGTGAATATTCGCACAAAATCATGCAAATTCGCGCCGGTATGCTATAATGGCGGCAACAGTCCCGAATCAAGGAGGATTTTTATGGAATTTCACGTTTACGAAAACGCGCGAGCGGCCTGCGAGGCGGCAGGCGTGCTCATCGCCGCGCAGATCACCCGCAAAGGGCGACAGCGTGCTGGGTCTGGCGACCGGCTCGACCCCGATTCCGGCATACGAAATGCTGGTGCAGTGGTACGACCGCGGCGTGATCGACTTTGACCGCGTCCGCACGTTCAATCTGGACGAATACGTGGGCATTGACCATAAAAACCCGCTGAGCTACCATGCGTTCATGCAGGAGCATCTGTTCAGCAAAGGTCAACCTGCGCAAGGAAAACGTGCATCTGCCCAGCGGCAATGCCGCCGCCGACGTAGAGGCATACGACAAGGCGATTCACGCGGCGGGCGGCATCGACATCCAGCTTCTGGGCATCGGCCGCAACGGCCACATCGGCTTCAACGAGCCTGCGGACGATTTCACCTACGGCACGCACGTCGTCACGCTGGCGGCGGACACCATCGAGGCGAACGCCCGCTTCTTTAAGAGCGCGGACGAGGTGCCGCGTCAGGCGGTCTCCATGGGTATCGGCAACATCATGGCGGCGAAGTGCGTCGTGCTGGTGGCGACGGGCGAAGAGCAAGGCAAAGCCGTGTACGACACCATCCGCGGGCCGATCACCCGCGCGTGCCCGCGTCGGTTTTGCAGCTCCATCCCTGCTGCGTGATTCTGACCGACCGCGAGGCGGGCAAGCTGATGCTTGAGAGTAAACCATGCTGGTCAAAAACGGAACGGCGTTCATCGGCGGCCATTTTACGCGCGCCGATGTGCGCGTGGAAAACGGGAAAATCGCGCAGATCGGCGATTTGCAGCCGCGCGAGGGCGAGAGATCCGCAGCGCGGCGTGGGCTGTATGTGCTGCCGGGGCTTGTGGATATCCACATCCACGCCTACGCGGGCGCGGACTGCATGCGCGGGGAAGACGACGTGCGCCGCATGAGACGAAGGTCTGCTCAAAACCGGCGTGGCGGCGTTCCATGCCCACGACGATGAGCGCGCCGATTGAAGCGACGAACCAGCGCGCTGCGGGCGATTCAGGCCGTCCGGGACATGCCCTGGGAAAAGGGCGCGCGGCGGTGCTCGGCGCGCACATGGAGGCGCCGTTCCTCTGCGAAAAATACAAGGGCGCGCAGTTGGGCGAATGTCTGATGAACCCGGAGCGTCGAGGCGTATGAGGCTATGACGCGCGGGACGGACTGCGTGAAGATGATGACCTCGCGCCGGAGCTGCCGGGCGCGCTTGACATGGTGGCTTTATCTGAAAAAAAGGGCGTTGTGACCTGCGCGGCATTCGAACGCGACGGCGGAGGGAGGTTCACGCGGCGGCGGATCGGGGGCTGACCCAGATCACGCACCTGTTCAACGCGCAAAGCCCGCTGCACCACCGCAAGCCCGGCGTGCCGGGCGCGGGGTCTGGCCGACGAGCGGATCATCGTGCAGGCGATTGCCGACGGCTGCACCTGCACCGGACGTGCCGGGCGCATCGCGGCGCTCTGCAAGGGCGCGAAAAGGGCATGGCGCTGATTTCTGATTCGATGGAGGCAGCGGGCATGCCGGACGGCAATACGACCTCGGCGGGCAGGCGGTATTCGTTAAAACGGCGAGGCGCGGCTGGCGGACGGCGTGATCGCCGGTTCGACGCTGGTGCTGCACCGCGCGATTCACAACATGATTACGCTGGCGAAGATGCCGCCGGAAACTGTGATTCCGATGGCGACGAGCACCCCGGCGGATTCCGTCGGCGCGAAGGGCTACGGCCGCATCGAGCCGGGGGCATGCGGCGTGCTGACGCTGATGGACGCGGATGGAATCCGGGCGGTGACGGCATAAAACGGGAGGAACAGAGAGTTTGCAAGTTGCGATCTATGCGACGGAGGAAAAGTGCCGCCGCGCGGGGTTTGACCATGTGCTTGTGCTGGCGCGGGCTGGGCGAGGCGCTGATTCTGCGGCGCGACCGAATCAACGCGCTGTGGGTGCTGCCCGAGGGGCTGGATGACGCGCGGCCAGAGCGTCGGAGGAAACAGCCAGAAGCGCCTTGGGCGCGCCATCGGCGAGGCGGTGTTCGACGTTTACCCGCTGTGGCCTACGGCGTGACCGATGAAAAGGGCAGGAGACCGGCGGCCTTTGCTATGTGGGCCGACGTGCGCGACTGGCCGGACGAGGCGCTGGACGAGGCGCGCGCGTTTGACCGCTCTGCCCCTGTCCATGCAGATGGACAGACCCGCGCTGATTCTGGCGCTGCACAAATGGGCGGGCGAATGGTTTGACGCGCGCATCACGCTTGAGCGGCTGGGT
>VOFC01002656.1_pt1 | contig 29855 bp, 39 predicted proteins | sample 5384161 | NCBI WGS metagenome assembly VOFC01 (sample SAMN12384722, study PRJNA508395) | human gut metagenome | isolation source: healthy gut B | host: Homo sapiens
TCAACTTCATTATAATACTGATATTCCGCACTATAATCCATTTCATTCACACGAGAAAGCGCGTTCAGAATCATTCCACTCAGACGGTTTGCTCGTTCCTCTTCCTCGTGTTTCTTACCTGTCAGCACACTTTGTCCATAATAGGTACAGTCAAAATACACCTTATGTCCAACACGATGCAGAACGATGCAATACTTGAAATAATCCTCCGGATGTTCACGGTTCACAATGGTCAGACAGGGTTCTTTGGTTGCATTCAGCAACCCCCATGCTTCACTTCATCCCGGCCAAACTTGATTGGCAGGTCATATTTATTTTCATTTGCCTGTTGCAGAAGATTCTGCACTAAATCAAGATCGACTTGCTTTGCCGCTTCCCCCTCGAAATAACAGTTGGTTCCTTCGCAGGGTTTCAAATCATTGTCTCGAAGCATTGTTACATCTCCTCAAAATCTGCACATGCCGAGCGGTATGCCCGGGTCGGTTCATCATTGCACTGGCAATAGCCATCCACGTAAAAGCGACAGTCCTTACAACACTCGCCTTCATATGCTGCGCACTTCAAAGTATTCTCGTTCATAATGTCCTCCACTTCTCATTTTTGCCGGCTCTTCCAGTTCGCAGATACGGAACAAGAGGTTTTGCTCTTTCTGCGTTACAAGAACAGCCGCACTTTTTTCCAAACTGGTCTGCAAACCAGTGGTTCACCTGAATATCCTGCTCCGAAAATTCCGCAATTCCATACAGATGACTATGCCATAAACCGGCAACACATAATTCCGGGGAATGTTCCATCAACCTGCGGCAGCATTGTGTAGCCTCTTCCCCGTCCAGTCGGAAGCTTCCCCGCCTACAACCTTGAAAATTTAAGGGAACAGTTGCCGCTTCAATTTGAAGTTCTCTTCCGATCCTTTTTCCAAGCAGGATCCCTCCAACTTCAACTCGCTGCTCACTTTCTCGGACACATTGTCGAATCGTTGTTAAGACGTTCTCCGCAATCCGAATCACTGTACACGATACATCGGAGAATAACCACATGCACTGCAGGGCGTATCCGACTTATTCTGCCAGGAAGGCACAAGACGGTATTCCGTGTTGTGGCAATTCGGGCATTCAAACACGTCGCTGTTCAACACGATTGTCGGAATCTCACTCATCGTTTTGTTTTCAATCATTTTTTCTGCTTTTTTCATCATGATTTCCTTCCTTTTTTACTCTTGTGTTCAGCATTCTTTTCCGGACATTGGAGGAGTTTTTGCATTCTCTCCCGGTCTGTCTGGTCTTGCAACCTCATTTTAACGGATTTTACGTTAAAAATCAAGATGTGCAGCCCATCCTTTGTAGACTTTCTACAAAGAGGTGATAGATATGCTGTACATCGAACGGGTCAAGGCACTGCGTAATGACCACGATTTCAACCAGACGCAGGTAGCTCACGCAATTCATGTCGCACAGACAACGTATTCTGATTATGAAAAAGGGAAAGTTCGGATCCCTGTAGAGTGTCTGATTCAGCTTGCCAAATTCTACGATGTGGATATGAACTATATTACCGGAGTCAGCGATACGATTCATCCATTTCCAAAGGCATAAACAATAGAGCCACCCTGCATCGCAGCAAAACGATGCAAGGTGGCTCTATTGTTTATTATCTTATTTTTCAGTTCAGGCCCTTGAACCAGTTCAGGCTGTCCTTGATGCCGTGCATGGAGTCCTGAATGATCCGGCCATAGATGTAGATGCTGTATGCCGCCGCAATGACCTGCACAAAGGCCTTGCCGCACTCGATGCCAAAAAGCCAGATAGGGCTTTGCCTTCTGCCAGTAGGGGCGGATCTGATCCTTCAGCTCTCCCACCCAGGCAGGAGCGCCGCCGGAGACCTGCTCCAGCTCCTCAGCGGAAATGACGGTGCACTGCGCCGGAAATTTTAAGTTCTGCTGCATGTCCGCTCCTCTCAAAGTGCCAGGCTTGCCAGCAGCACCAGAACGACGCTTCCGGCCGCCAGCCCCATCGTTGTAAGAAGGGTGTCCGGGTCTACCTCTTTTTCCTCCACCACTTCCGCGCTGCCGCCGTTGGCCGACCAGTGGGCATAGACGGTGGTATCCGCACCAAACGCCGTATCGTTGGCTTTGACCTGCACATCAATGGGAAACCCGGTAACATCATCTGTGCCAGAGGTGTACCAGCCATCGAAGGTATAGCCCTCCATGGTGGCGGTGGGCAGGCTCGTCAGCTGGCCGTCGGCATTGGTGCGCTCTGCAGCAGAGGTACAGATACCGCCGTTGGCATCAAAATAGACGATGACCTTTGCCGCAAAAGCGGTGGGGGTACACAGGCAGACCGCCAGCACACAGGCCAGCCCCGCCAGCATCCGTTTGAACTTCTTCATCCTGCGCTCTCTTTCCGGCTCAGCGTCAGACGCTGTAGCCCTGTGCCTTGATGACATCCACCACCTGAGAAACGTACTTCTGGCAGGTGTCGTGGTCGGGGGCCTCCACCATCACCCGGACCACCGGCTCGGTGCCGGACTCGCGGACCAGGATGCGGCCGGTGTCGCCCAGCGCCTCGGCCACCGCCTTGACGGCGGCCTGCACGGCGGCATCGTCCTGCGCAGCCTTCTTATCGGTCACACGGACATTTTCCAGCACCTGCGGGTAGATCTTCAGCGGGGCGGCCAGCGCACTCAGAGGCTTCTTCTTAGCCAGCATGACCTCCATCATCTTCAGGCTGGTCAGGATGCCGTCACCGGTGCTGGCGTACTTGGAGAAGATGATGTGGCCGCTCTGCTCACCGCCGATGCGGCAGCCGTTCTTGGCCATATACTCGTAGACATACTTGTCGCCCACGGCAGTCTTGGCGTAGCCAATTCCCTGCTCGTCAAAGGCCTTGTACAGGCCAAAGTTGGACATGACTGTGGTGACAACGGTATTGGTCAGCAGCTTGCCGCGCTCCTTCATGTAGCAGCCGTAGATGTACAGGATGTGGTCACCGGTGATCACATTGCCCTTTTCATCCACGCAGAGACAGCGGTCTGCATCGCCATCATAGGCAAAGCCCACATCCAGACCCTTTTCCACCACAAACTTCTGCAGACCCTCGATGTGGGTGGAGCCTGCGTTCAGGTTGATGTTCAGGCCGTTGGGCTGGTTGTTGATGACATAGGTGTCTGCGCCCAGTGCATCGAACACGCTCTTGGCAATGTTCCAGCTGGCACCGTTGGCGCAGTCCAGACCCACCTTGATGCCCTTGAAGGAGTAGATGCCCAGGCTGATCAGGTAGCCCATGTAGCGGTTGCGGCCGGACACATAGTCCACGGTGCAGCCGATGTGCTCCCGGTGGGCAAAGGGCAGCTCCGGCCAGTCCTGATCAAAGACATGGAGCTTGCCGTCCAGATAGTCCTCCACCAGCAGCAGGGTCTCCTCCGGCATCTTTTCGCCGTAGCAGTCGATCAGCTTGATGCCGTTGTCGTAGAACGGGTTATGGCTGGCGGAGATCATAATGCCGCAGTCGAAATCATCCACACGGGCAATGTAGGCCACGCTGGGGGTGGTGGTGACGTGCAGCAGATAGGCGTCGGCGCCGGAGGCGGTCAGGCCCGCCACCAGGCTGTATTCGAACATGTACGAGCTGCGGCGGGTGTCCTTGCCAATGACGATGCGGGCAGGCTCATTGTTGCCGCTGCGCTCCCGCAGTGCATTATAATACCAGCCCAGGAAACGGCCCACCTTGTAGGCGTGGTCTGCGGTCAGGTTCACACCGGCCTCGCCACGGAAGCCGTCGGTTCCAAAATATTTTCCCATGTTCCTCTTCTCCTTCTATTGCAACGTTACGTTTTCTCTTATCCCTGAGAGCGCTCTCTCCTTGCTCTTACTCTTTATAATAGCATAAAATCGGAAAAGAATCCATGGGTTTGGGCATTCCGGGATGCTCTGCGCACCCTTTTCTGTGCCGGTGCAGTGCCTTTTCCTCTCCCGTGCCGCCGCCCTGTTCTGTTTCGGATATTCGGTATCGGTTCCGGTAACGCTCCCGGTTTTTGCGGAAACGGTCTCGTTTTCTGAAAATTTTTCTTGTCGTTTTCAACAAAATTGTTCGTCGTTCTGCACAAAATCGCAATTTTTCTCTTGACCTCCCCCCCGCACTATATTGAGGCTGCGATTTTTTTTATGACATTTTCTGTCATAGATCGACACCGTGTAATTTTTGGGAGGACTGTTTATGAGAGCGAAGAATCTTGCATTGCGGGTGCTTTCTACAGCAGCGATGTTGTCCATTGTGACATCCATTGCGGCCCCGCATTCGCGGCCACCTACTACATCAATGATGGCAGTGTGGATGTTGCCGTCAGCAAAGACGGTATAGTCACCGTCAAACAAGGCGACGAGACCTACAAAGACGGCCTTGACAGCGTCGTCATCCGGGGCGGAACCCGCAGTGAGGGCGAACCGGATGGCCGCGTCAAGGCCGACGCTTCCCCGCCACGCAGGAAGCAGACGGGAGCAACGCCCCCGCAGGGAACGAGACGGAAGCGCCCAAGAGCGAGAATACCGCCGGGGACACTGCACCGAAGCAGGAAACCACAGCCGCCGGGGAGCGCAAAGAGGGTACTCCGCAGCAGGAGCCCACCGAAGAGGAAGCCAAAGAGAAAGTGACCCCGGAGCAGGAGCCCACCGAAGAGGAAGCCGAAGAGAAAGTGACCCCGGAGCTTGTCAAGGCAAAGGCAGAAGCTCCCAAGGCCACACAGAAGCCTTCCGCAGAGCAGGAAGAGGAGCAGCAGGAGCAGCAGGAGGAGGAAGATGAGCCGACCGTTCCCTGCTGCCGCCCCGCTGACCGCTGCCCCCACAGCACAGGCAGACAACAGCAGCACCAGCACCACCGCAGCGCCGACCGATAATGTCATCACCATTGTCAACAACTTTGTCAAAAAAGCCGAGCAGGCTTTTTCGTTTGTGCTGGACAATGTGAATATTGACGCAGTCAAGATGGCTATAAAAACCACAAAGCTGCTCTCACGGTAAAGGGCAATGGCGATACGGAAATTGAACTGGATGGAGACAACATCCTGAAGGGTGGTTTCAATCACGCCGGTCTTGAGAAAAACGACAGTGACGGAATGGGCACACTGACAATTAAAGACGACAACAAATCTGCGGACGGCAGCAAGGGCAGTCTCCTTGCAAAGGGTGAATATGCAGGTGCCGGTATTGGTGGTGGACATTGGCAGGACACCTCTCATATCACAGTCACTGGCGGCAAAATCACTGCGGTCAGCGGGGGCCTATGCTGCCGGCATTGGCGGCGGTGACTGTTCTGATGGTACAGACATTATCATCAAAGGAGATGCCACTGTAATTGCAAGCGGCGACACCGGTGCTGGCATCGGCGGCGGTGGTGACGGAAGCTACGTAGGAGGTTATGGTGAAGTTACCATTACCGACCAGGCAAATGTTACAGCCTGGTCCGAATTTGGTGCAGGGATTGGCGGCGGACGAAACGCCGGTGGTGATATCATAATTTCAAAGGATGCCACCGTTGCAGCAGAGGCCTACAATGATAGCGTCGCAATTGGCAGCGGCGGACAACTTTATAACTCTGAACACCTCAACACGAACATTACCATCTGTGACAAGGCAAATGTTACCGCAGTTGGTTCCGGTTATCGTCCTGCAATCGGTTCTCGGGGTAACGTTTCTTCCTCTGTCAGCCATCCTTTTACCACCACCATCAATATCCTGGGCAGCACCCTGAATGTCATCAATAAAGGTGACCTCCAATACTCTTCCTCTAATGTTCCTGCTATTGGCAATCAAAGTGCCGATTGTGGTACAAACGCGGATCTTGTTCTTAACATCAACGCAAGCACTGGCAATACTGTCATCAACGCTTATACCACCGGCAGCAATGCGGCAACCATCGGAAAAGGATATACTCTTAAAAAAGATGACGAACAGATCCAGTACAATGCAGACGGAAGCTCCAAATTTGGCGAAGACGGTTCTGTCGTTCTGAACCTGTTCCGAAATTCTACCACGAAAAGAAAGGCGAAAAAATCGAAACAATCTATAATAACTGGTATGATCTGCATAAAATCATCGGCGGCGAACGGTACGACACCCTGCACAATGCCAAGTGGCTGAAAGACAACGGCTACACCAGTGAGCTTGCCACCGACACCAACCATGCATGGAAGGTGGACGACACGAAGGAGCGGGTAGAGCCCACGCTGGAGCATGAGGGCCACGTTTACTATAAGTGCAGTGTGCCCGGCTGCAAGGCCGTGCACGATGAGGTGCTGCCCAAACTGGAGGAATCGAAACCTACTCCGGAACCTACTCCGGACCCCACCCCTGTGCAGCCGGAACCTACACGGAACCTACCCCTGTGCAGCCGGAACCTGCCCCCGCGCAGCCCGACACGCCCGCTGACACCCAGAACACCGCCAAGGACGATGTGAGCACCCCCAAGCTCTACGTCATCGACCTTGCCAGCACGCAGGTGCTGTTTGATGAGACCCGTCAGAACGACACCGTAACCTACACCACAAAGCAGGACGGTGCCAGCCTGACCGGCTCCTTTGAGGCACTGGAGGCCATGGCTGAGGATGGCGTAAAGACCATCGTGTTCCAGACCATCGGCACCAACACCCCCGGCGCGGTGAGCCGTGTCTCGGTCGATGCCCTGCTGCAGCACGGCGGCGAGACCCTGCTGCTGACCCACAACGGCACTGAAGTCCACCTGACCATCGACGGCCAGAACGCTGACAGCCTGCTGCTGCAGTAAGCGCCAACCCCCTTCTGCCGAGTTCCGCATCTTGGCAGAAGTTCTGAATATCCCAAAACCACAAAAGGCCTCGGAAGCGCATTCCGGGGCCTTTTGTGGTTTCTCCTTCATTTTTACGCTCCCTCCGGCGTTTTTCGCCCCGGAACAACAGCTCTTTTTTCAGCCTTTACTGCATCTTTAGGAAAAGTATGGTATACTTTTCATCTGGAGTAGAATAGATATGGAGGGATCCCCATGAAGCAGAAGACCCGCTGGCACGACGCGCTGGTCCTGGCCGCTGTGCTGTGCGCCGCCTTTCTCATCGTGACCGGCACACAGCAGATCACCGGCCGGATCGACGGCGTTGCATCGATGGTATTTGTTCTGGCCGTTTTTTTGATCTCGGTCTATACAGATGGTTATGTGTGGGGCGTAGTGGCTTCCCTGATCGGCGTGCTGGCCGTGAATTTTGCGTTCCGCTCCCCTTACTTTGCCTTCAACTTCACTCTGCCGGAAAACCTGTTCTCGGGCATGGCGATGCTGGTGGTGTCCATTATGACCAGCACCCTGACCACCCGCATCAAAAAGCAGGAACAGCTGCGGATGGAGAGCGAGACCGAAAAGATGCGGGCCACCCTGCTGCGGGCCGTCTCCCACGATCTGCGCACGCCCCTTACTTCCATTTACGGGGCCTGTTCCACGGTCATTGAAAATTATGACAGCCTGGAAAAAGAGCAAAAATTAAAACTTCTTGGCGAAGCCTGTTCCGATGCCCAGTGGCTGAACCGGATGGTGGAGAACCTGCTGTCCGTCACCCGCTTTGACGGCGGGCAGGTAGCCGTACAAAAGACCCCCCACTGTGCTGGACGAGCTGATCGATACCGTGCTGGTACGGTTCCAGAAGCGCTACCCCAAGGTGCCCGTTACCACCTACCTGCCCGACAGCTTCATTGTGATCCCCATGGACTCGATGCTGATCTCGCAGGTGCTGACGAACCTTTTGGAGAATGCCGCCGTCCACGCCGAGGGGATGACCCAGCTGACCCTGCGGGTGTTCACGCTGGGCAGCCGGGCGGTGTTTGAGGTATCGGACAACGGCTGCGGCATTCCGAAGGAGCGCCTGCGCACCCTGTTCACCGGTGTGCTGCCCGCCGATGCCGCGGCCGACAGCGGCAAGCACGGCATGGGCATCGGCCTTTCGGTCTGTGCCGCCATCGTCAAGGCACACGGCGGCGAGATCCAGGCCGAGAGCAAGGTGGGCGAAGGCACCAGCATCCGCTTCTGGCTGGAGACCGAATCGATCGAGACGGAGGAAAACGAAGATGAGCAATAACAAATTCAAGGTTCTGGTCGTGGAAGACGAGGCCAACATCTGCAGCTTTATTGAGACGCTGCTGGAGACCAACGGCTATCAGGCCCTTGTTGCCAACACCTGCGCCATGGGTCAGACCCTGTTCACCTCCCACAATCCGGACCTTATCATCCTGGATCTGGGCCTGCCTGACCGGGACGGTCTGGAGCTCATCCGTTTTGTGCGGCAGAAGTTCCTGACCCCCATCGTCGTGCTCTCGGCCCGCACCACCGAGCAGGACAAGATCGAAGCGCTGGATCTGGGAGCCAACGATTACATCACCAAACCCTTTGGCACCGGCGAGCTGCTGGCCCGGGTGCGCGCCGCCCTGCGCACCAACCGCTTCGGCGTGCTGGGCGGGATGCCCGGCGGCGTGTTCCGGGCACAGGGGCTTGAGATCAACTATGAGCGCCGCAAGGTCTTTGTAGATGGTGCCGAGATCAAGCTGACTCAGACCGAATACAACATCGTGGCCTTCCTCTCGGAACATGCAGGCCGGGTGATGACCTATGCCGCCATCGTGCGGGCCATCTGGGGCGATACCGACTGCGGCAGCACCAAAAAGCTGCAGGTCAACATGGCAAACATCCGCAAAAAGCTGGGCAGCGTGCCCGGCCGCAACACCTATATTCTGAACGAACTGGGCGTGGGATACCGGATGATCGACGAGGACACCGATGCCAGGCCCGAAAGCTGAGGACTGCTTATGCTTCCTGCACTGATCCTTTTTCTGCTGACCTATCTTCTGATGCTGGCCCTGCCGCAGTACCGGCCTTTTGCCGCGCTGGGCGGGGCCGCTCTGTTTCTGGCTCTGGGCGCGGCGGGCCTGTGGGACTTTACCCTGATGGATGCCGCCCGGGCTGTGGACTTCAATGTCCTGCTGATGATGGCGGGCGCCATGGGCACGGTCTCCCTCTTTATTGAGAGCAGGATGCCCGCCCGGCTGGCCGAGCTGCTCATCGTGCGGGTGCCCAACGTGAAATGGGCCGTGTGTATGCTGGCCCTCTTTGCCGGGGTCATCAGCGCCTTTGTGGACAATGTTGCCACGGTGCTCATGGTGGCCCCTGTGGGCCTTGCCATTGCCTGCAAGCTCAAGATCTCCCCCGTGCCCGTCCTCATTTCCATTGCGGTCTCCTCCAACCTGCAGGGAGCTGCCACCCTTGTGGGTGACACCACCAGCATCCTGCTGGGCGGCTTTGCGGGAATGAACTTCTTCCATTTCTTCTGGATGGCGGGCAGGCCCGGCATCTTCTTCGGGGTGGAGCTGGGGGCGCTGGCCTCTCTGGGCGTGCTGCTGTTCACCTTCCGGCACGAGACCCAGCCCATCTCGGCCACGGTGGAGACCGAGGTAACCGACACCGTTCCCTCCGCCCTGATGCTGCTGACGGTGGGCCTGCTCATCGCGGCCTCCTTCCTGCCCCAGCCTGCGGGCGGGCTGCCGCTGGCGCTCTATGGCCTGCGCAGCGGGCTGATCTGTGCAGGGGTCTGCCTGTTCGGCATCCTGCGCGCCTGCCTGCGCCGCCACTCGTTCGCGCCGTTCCGGCTGGCGGCCCGGGAGCTGGACTGTGACACCCTGCTGCTGTTGTTCGGGCTGTTCATCCTGATCGAGGGCATCCGCAAGGCCGGAGTCATCGATGCCGCCGCCCAGCTGTTCTACACCCTCTCCGGTGATGATTCCTTCCGTCTCTATACCCTGCTGGTATTCGTCTCGGTGGGCCTTTCTGCTTTCATTGACAACATCCCTTATGTGGCCACCATGCTGCCGGTGGTGCAGGGCATTGCCGCGCTGATGAACGGCGGTGCAGGCTTCCCGCCCGAGCTGTTTTATTTCGGCCTGCTCACAGGCGCAACTCTGGGCGGCAACTGACCCCCATTGGCGCTTCGGCCAACATTGCAGCCATCGGCATCCTGCGCAAGCAAGGTGAGCAGGTGCGCACCCGTGATTTTCTGCGCATCGGCATTCCGTTCACGCTGGCAGCCGTCCTGACAGGCTATGTGTATCTCTGGCTGGTGTGGGGCGCGTAAGCGCTGCCATGGCCGTGCCAGTGCCGGCCGCCTGCAAATTCGATCCTGCTGAGCCGAAGGCCCGTGTGCCAAAGCAGAAGCAAAAAACGCGCCGTGTCCAACGACACAGCGCGTTTTTCTTGTTTATTCCAACCCGATCTGCTGGGCGTATTCTTCCAGCAGCTCCCGCTCCAGGAAGGGGGTTTTCACGCCCTCACGGTCGCGGTAGGTCTCGTGGCCCTTGCCGATGACGGCGATCAGGTCGCCCTCCTGGGCGTGATCCACGGCGTAGTGGAGTGCGTCCAGACGGTCGGGGATCTCCACAAACTTGGCATCGGGGTTGCCCTTGTTCATGCCCACGCGGATGTCGGCGAGGATGTCCTCGACCTTCTCGAAGCGGTTGTTGTCCTCGGTCAGGATGGAGAAATCCGCCATTTTTGCACAGGTCTCCCCCATGCCGTAGCGGCGCAGCTTGGAGCGGTTGCCGCCGCAGCCGAACACCACCACCAGACGGTGGGGGTGATAGGCCCGCAGGGTGGTGAGCAGGCTCTCGGTGGAGACCTCGTTGTGGGCATAGTCCAGCAGGATGGTAAACTTTTTGCTGATGGGCACCAGCTCCACCCGGCCCTTGACCACGCACTTGCCCAGACCCTCGTGGATGGCGTCATCGGGCAGGCCCAGCACCTTGCCCACGGCCAGCGCGGCCAGTGCATTGTAGACGCTGAACTCGCCGGGCATGTTCACCCGGACGTCCATGTTGTCCTTCCCGGAGACGTGGAACTCCACGCCCAGAAAATCGTGGGTGCGCAGCAGCTCACAACCCTCGGCGCGGTAGTCGGCCTTTTCACTGCGGCCATAGGTTACCAGCTTGCAGGTGTGGCCTTCCAGCAGGGCTTCGGTGTTCTCGTCATCGATGTTCACCACGCCCACATCACACCGCCGGAAGAGCTGCCCCTTCCAGCTGCGGTACTCCTCAAAGGTCTTGTGCTCACCTGGGCCGATGTGGTCGGGGGAAAGGTTGGTGAACACGCCGATATCATAGTGCACCCCCGCCACACGGTCCATCATCAGGCCCTGGCTGGACACCTCCATCAGGGCCACGTCGCAGCCTGCGTCCAGAAACTGGCGGAAGGTCTTTTGCAGCTCGTAGCTCTCAGGGGTGGTGTTGGCGGTCTCCTGATGACGGCCCATGAAATAGATGCCGTTGGTGCCGATCATGCCGACCTTTTTCCCGGCAGCTTCCAGCACGCTCTTGATCATGTGGGTGGTGGTGGTCTTGCCCTTGGTACCGGTCACGCCGATCATGGTCATCTGGCGGGGGGGGTTGCCGAAGAGGTTGCCGCTCATCAGCGCCATGGCATAGCGGCTGCTCTCCACCTTGACCACGGTCACACCGGGCATGGCAGAAAGGTCGATGTCGTGCTGGATGACCAGCACGCTCACGCCCTTGGCTGCGCAGTCCGCGGCAAACTCGTGGCTGTCACGCTGGGTGCCCACGATGCAGACAAAGGCAAGGCCCGGGGCCGCCTTCCGGCTGTCGTAGATGATATCCTGCACTTCGGTATCCAGACTGCCCTGCACCAGCGTAAAGGGCACGCCTTCCAGTAATTGTTCCAGCTTCATAACATTACACGCTCCTCATTGGGTCGTTTGGGGTTGGTTTGCATCGCCCGCCGCCGGGGTCGTTCCTTCGGCGGGGTGTCGGCTGTGCCGTCGGTCCGGCTTCGGGGTCCTGCCGGGGCCGCGGCGGTATCCGTTGGTGTTTCGGCAGCGGCATCTGCGGCGGCTTCGCCCTCTGCCGGGGCAGTGCCGTCTGTGGCCGTGCCTTCTGCCGTTTCACCGGTCACACCTTCTTCCGGTAGGAGTTTCCTCCACCGGTTCGGGCAAGATGTAGCCGGAGGGCAGCTCCGGCTCGCCCTGTGCAAAGGTGAACTTGCGGGTGCTGGACATGCTGATATGGGTGAAGTCCAGCTTTCCGGTGTCGGTCGCGGCACAGCCCTTGCCGTCCTCATTCAGCAGGACGTGCTTTGCCAGCTTGAGCTTATATTCCAGCTCATTCAGGGTGCCCAGCCAGACGCTGATGCGGTCCTGATAGAGGAAGGCCATCTCGTCCACATCCGCAAACTCGATGCGGGTCACGTCGGCGCTCATGCCTGCGGCATCCAGCGCAGCCAGCAGAGTGTTCAGGCTTTCCAGCCGCTGGTCCGCTTCCTCCTCAACAGTGCCGGAGGCGCTGCTGTCGGCGGCGCTGTCCGGGGCTGTGCTGTCGGCCTTGGGCTCCGCCGCAAAGGTCAGCTGTTCGCCGGGCTCGGCAGAGACCGGTTCGCCGCCGTACAGAGTGGGCAGACCGGCAGGCTGGGCAGAATCCTTTTCCAGGATCTTCAGCCCCGCCGAGAGGGTCAGCCAGCCGGAAGAGGTCTGCATGGCCCAGGCAGGCCGTGCTTCTGTTACCCGCACCACCACCGTGCCGGGGTAATCCCGCTCCACGCGGATATCCTCCAGCATGGGGAACACCTTTTCCAGCGCCGCCGCCTTGGCTGTCGGGTCAAAGCTGAAGATGTTCTCCTCCAGATGGACGTCCAGCGCCTGCAGGATCTGGTCGCTGGTATAGCCGCCGGCCTCCTGCACCACGCCGTCCGCTGTCCGCACCTGGATGGAGCTGATCTTGAACAGCATGGTGACCGTGAGGTAGACGCCCGCCCCGATAACGCAGAGCAGCATGGCAAGGGCCGTCAGCCGCCGGATGGCCTGCGCCGCCGGATGGCGGCCCGGGTCAACTTCCGCTTTTTCCTGCCCTCCCGCCGGACGGGGTCACGCCGGGCGTTCTGACCCTGCACCGGCCGCATCCGCTGGCCGTTGCGCTCTGGGCGTTCTGCGGGCGGCGCTGGGCGTTCCGGTTCTGGCCGCCAGACGGGCGGCGGTTCCGCTGATTGCCCCCGGAGGTGCGCCGCTGGCCGTTCTGCCCGCTGCGGGGGCGCTGTGCGCCGCTCTGGCTGCTCCGCCCGCCGGTGGGAAAGGTGATGCTGTTGTCCGGGTAGGAGCCGTAGTTCACCGTGCGCTCCGTGTACCGGCTGGGGCGGGGCGTATCGGGGTCATAATTGGGGTTCGTGATGGGGTGGCCGCCGGAGGAATATCCTGCGTACCCGCTGTACCCCAGGTCACTGCCAGCACCCGCGCTGCTGCGGCGCTGGGTGCTCTGCCCGCCGCGCCGGTCATCCCGGGCCTGATCGTAGGCCCGGCGGTGCTTGCGGTTCCGGCTGTTCCGGTCATTCTGCGGCATCCGGCTGCACCTCCTTTCCTCTGATTTGTTTTTTCCTTCCGTTACGGGGTCTTGACCAGCTTGAGCAAGGCATCCGCAATGCGGTCCAGGCTGTCGTCCACCGACAGGCTCCGGGCATTGCGGCCCATCTCAGCCAGCTTGCCGGGCTGGGCCAGCATGTCGGAAACGGTCTGCACCAGCTTTTCCCCGGTCAGGTCTTTTTCCTCAATGACCACGGCGGCGCCGGCTTTCTGAAGCTCCATGGCGTTGTAATACTGATGATTTTCCGCCACATTGGGGCTGGGGATCAGCACCGCCGCACGGCCCACAGCCTCCAGCTCGGCCAGCGTCAGCGCGCCGGCACGGCTGATGACCAGATCTGCCGCAGCCAGCAGCTCGGGCATATTGTTGATGTACTCCCTGACCACAAGGCTGTCGCCGGGGGCAAAGCCCTTTTCCTTTTCCAGATTCTGGAACAGTTCCACGCCGTACTGACCGGTGGCATGCAGGTGGAGCACCAGCTTTGCATTCTTCTGTTCCCAGGCGCAGAGGTCGGCCACCACTTCGTTGACACGACGGGCACCCAGACTGCCGCCGAAGGAGAGGATCACGGTACGGTCGCCCGCGCCCAGTTCGGCACGGATGGCTTCCCGGTTCTTCGCCTGGGTGAACACCTCAGGCCGGACGGGATTGCCCACCACGATGGTCTTTTCGGGTGCACCCAGCTTTTCCACGGCGGCGGGTACAGCGGCGAACACGATGTCCACATCCGGGGCCAGCAGTTTGTTGGTCACGCCGGGGAACGCGTTCTGCTCATGCAGGGCGGTCTTGATGCCCTGTCTGGCGGCGCAGCGCACCACCGGGCCGGACACATAGCCGCCGCAGCCAATGACCAGGTCGGGCTGGATGTCCTTCATCATCTTTTTGGCCTTGGGGCCGGAGAGTGCCAGATTCCACAGGGTAATGAAATTCCGCTTGATATTGTTCAGGCTCAGCTTTCGCTGAAAGCCGGTGATCTCGATGTGATGGAAGGGATAGCCCGCCTGTGTGACCAGACGGTACTCCATGCCCTCTTTCCGGCCCGCAAAATGGATCTCGGCGGTGGGGTCGGCTTTTTTGATGGCTCCCGCAATGGCCAGAGCCGGGTTGATATGACCGGCGGTGCCGCCGGCTGCAATGAGTACACGCATCTTGTTTCCTCCTTATGATTCGGTCTGCGCTCTGCGCGCGGTATCCAACACGATGGTCTTTGCCGTACGCTGGCGCTCCCGCTCGGCGTGGGCTTCCTCCCGTTCCAGGCGGGCCCGTTCGCCGTTGCGTCCGATATTGACCATAACGCCCATCTCGGCCAGCAGCAGGATCAGGCTGGTGCCGCCGGAGGAGAAGAAGGGCAGCGAAATGCCGGTGTTGGGCAGGGTGTTGGTGACAACGGCAATGTTGCAGAACACCTGCCAGGCGATCTGCGCCATGATGCCGATGCCCACCAGCGTGCAGAACCGGTTCTCGGCATGGAAAGCGATCCAGAAGCCCTGCACCAGAAAGAGGACGAACAGCACGATGACGATCACCGCGCCGACGAAGCCCAGTTCCTCGCACACGACACTGAAGATAAAGTCGTTGGTACTCTCCGGCAGCCAGAGCTGCTTTTCGATGCTGTTGCCAAGGCCCAGCCCGGTGGCTCCGCCGCTGCCGATGGCGTACAGGCTCTGCTTGGTCTGGCTGGTCATCCGGTCAAGATCCTGCGTCCAGCCGTCCAGGCGGCTCTGCAGGTAGTCGATGGAGTCCACATGCTTCAGCAAAGTCTCCAGCAGAAACAGTGCGGCACCGGCGCAGCCCCTGCCCAGGTAATGATGCCGCCGCTGCCGCCCAGCAGCAGGATGGTGCCCACGATGGCGGTGGTCAGCAGGATGCCCGACATGTGGGGCTCCAGCACCAGCAGGATCAGGACAGGCACCAGCCACAGGATGGGCCGGATGAGCTCCACCACGATGCTGTGGTGGACCCACTTGCGCAGGGGCACCTCGCCGAATCTGATCTGCGGGGTCCTGGCGGCGATGTCTGCCGTGAGCAGGATCATCTCAAACTTTGCCACCTCAGAGGCCTGTAAGGTCAGGCCGCCGAAGCTGATCCACCGGCGGCAGCCGTTGATGGGGCTGCTGAACAGCACCAGCACCAGCAGGATCAGGCAGACAACATAGCCCAGCTTGACCATTCTGCGCAGGAAGCGGTGGTCAAAATAGGAGAACAGGAACATCATGCCCAGGCCCAGCACCGTGCAGAGCAGCTGGGATTTGATGTAATGGAAGCTGTCCCCAAAGCGGAGATAGCCCGTGGTATAGCTTGCACTGAACAGCATGACCAGCCCGAACACCATGATGATGGCCAGGGTCGCCATCCAGTTGAGCAGGATAGGCGGCCAGGGGCCGGGGTCCCGCTGAAAGACGGAAAACGGCTCTGCTTTTTTTCTGCGGAGTGTTGCCAAACTGCACCCCTCCTTAACTGATTTTTGCCAGCTGAACGGTCAGCGCCACGCCCAGCATGGCAATGACACAAAAGGTATAAAAAAGATCTGTTCCGCGCTCTGGCCCCGCAGCTCCAGCCAGCGGTGGAGCGGTGCCGAGCGGAACAGCTGCCTGCGGCCCCGGCTGGCCTTGCAGACCAGGATCTGCAGAGCCACCATGCCGCCCTCCAGCCAGAAGGGCAGGGCCAGCGGCAGGGTGAGGTCGGGCCAACCGATGCACAGGGGCACGCACCCCAGCATCCCGGCCAGAAACAGGCTGCCCACGCTGCCCAGCCGCAGCTTTGCGGGCGGGAAGTTCCAGAGCAGGAAGGCCATCAGGGAACCGGCCAGTGCGGCGGGCAGAACGCCCAGCGGGAACCAGCCCAGCAGGGTCATCACTCCCATCAGGCCCAGCATGGCCGCAAAGGATGTACCGCAGACGATGCCGTCCATGCCATCGGCAATGCGGGCGCACTCGGCCAGTGCAACCAGCAGCCCTTCCCACAGCAGCGGGGCGGCAATGCCCAGATCGACATAGCCCACACCCGGCAGGGTGATCTCGGCTGCAAGGCAGCCTCTGGCTCCCAGCAGCACCAGCACCACGGCACCGGCAGCGGCTTCCAGCCCAAGGCGGGTGTGCCGCCGCAGGCCCAGCACGGAACGGCTGCGGATGCGTGCCAGATCCTCCAGCAGGCCCACACCGCCAAAGAGCAAAGCTCCCAGCAGCGCTGTGAGCAGCCGGACCGAGAACAGGCTCTCAGCCCCCAGCAGCTCAGGCTGAGCCACACAGGCGGCTGTCCAGCCCACGCCCACAGCAGCCAGCACCCCCCACCATCAGGCAGAGCCCGCCCATGGTGGGGGCCTGCAGCGGGCGCTCCGGCTCGGCATCCGGCGCTTCCTGCTTGGGTGATGGTGTCTGCCGGGCCTTGGGCTCATCCCAGCGTCCCTGGAACGCCCGCAGCAGCGGCACCATCAGATTCCCGAGCGCCGCCGTGAGGAAGAACCCCAGCGTTGAGGCGGCGATCAAGGCGAAACGAATCATAGCTCGATGTTACTCCTTGTAAAAGATCTCCAGCACTTTTTCCAGTGCCATGCCGCGGCTGGCCTTGACCAGCAGGGCATCGCCGGGCTGCATTTTGTTCAGCAGGGCCTCGGCGGCCTGAGCGTAGGTGTCGGCATGGAGGGTGGGCAGCCCCTTGGCAGCAGCCACCACGGCAATGCGCTTGGCCTGCTCGCCATAGGTGACGAGGTAGTCCACCTTGTTCTCCACAGCCTGACGGCCCACCTCCTCGTGGGCGGCGCGGCTGATATCACCCAGCTCCAGCATATCGCCCAGCAGGGCAAAGCGGCGCTTGCAGGGATACTCCCTGAACATGGCCAGCGCGGCCTTCATGCTGTCGGGGTTGGCATTGTAACAATCCTCAATGACATCCACGCCTCTGGCGTGCACCACCTTCTGGCGCATCCCGGTCTGCTCAAAGTCGGCCAGACCGGCAATGACCCGGCGGGCATTCAGCCCCAGACGGGTGGCGGCACAGTAGGCGGCCAGTGCATTGGCGACGTTGTGCCGGCCCATGGCGGGGATCTTTACGAGGAAAGTCCCCTCCTCGTGATCCTCCAGCACAAAGCTCATGCCCTTTTCATCCTGCTGGATGGACAGGGCACAGACATCAGCGTTCTCATCGCCCAGGCTGAACCAGACCGGGCGGACATGGTCGGGCAGAACGGCCTTGCGCAGGAAGGGGTCGTCCCCGTTCAGCACCAGCGGAGCACCCTCCGGCAGACCGGCGCAGATCTCCAGCTTTGCCTTGCAGATGTTCTCCTGACTGCCCAGATTGCCGATGTGGGACACACCGATGCAGGTGATGATGCCTACATCCGGGCGGGCGCACTTGCTCAGGCGCTCGATCTCCCCGGCGTGGCTCATTCCCATCTCCACCACGGCGTACTGGGTCTCTTTGCCGATGCGGAACATGGTGCGGGGCAGGCCCAGCTCATTGTTCTGGTTGCCCTCGGTCTTGATGGTACTGCCAAAGCCTGCAATGGCGGCGTAGGTCATCTGCTTGGTGGTGGTCTTGCCCACGCTGCCGGTCACGCCCACCACTTTGGGGTGGAACTGGCTGCGATAATTGGCCCCCAGCACCATCATGGCGTGGTAGCTGTCCGGGCAGATCACACTCTTCTCCTCCGGCACGCCTTCCACGGGGTGGTTCAGCACCACGCAGAGCGCGCCGTTTTCCAGCGCCTTGGCGGCAAAATCATGGCCGTCGAATTTTTCGCCCGGGAACGCCACAAAGATGCACCCGGGGCAGACCTCACGGCTGTCGGTGGTCACCAGCGTGACCGGGGTCTCGCACTGGGCCAGCGCGTTGACGCCCACGCCCTCCAACAGGATGTTTGCTGCAATTGCTTCCATACTCTCATTCCCCTTTATCCACAGATCAGATGTACGATGGTTCCCTGCTCGACGCTGGAGCCGGGTGCCTCACTCTGGCTCTGGACCGTGCCGGAGCCTTCTACTGTGCAGTTGAACCCTGCGGCGTTCAGCATCTGCCGGGCAAAGTCCGCGCTCTTGCCGGTCACGTCCGGCACCTCGGCGTGTTTGCCCTCATAGGTATCGGTATACAGATAAACAGTGGTGCCGTAGGGCACCTCTGCCCCGCACGGGGGTACTGGTAGGTAACAAGGGCGGCGGTCTGGTCGGATTCGCTCTCGGCCAGGTGATGCTTCAAGCCCTTGATGTTCAGCTGCACCTGCGCGTTGCTCCACTCCTTGCCCGTCAGGTTGGGCACCTTGACGGTGGTGCCGCTGCGGTCCACGCCGTCGGTGGCGATGCCCAGATAGGGCACGATCTCACTGATGATGTTGCCTACCACCGGAGCCGCCAGAATGGAGGAATAGTCGGTGCGGGCATTGTTGGGGTCGTCCAGCATGACATAGACCAGGATCTCCGGGTCGTTGGCGGGCAGGACAGCCGCAAAGGATGCCACCTTCTTGTAGTCGCCGTCGGCGCGGCGGTCCATGTTCAGCTGCTCGGAGGTGCCGGACTTGCCGCCGATGCGGTAGCCTGCAACATAGGCGTTGCCGCCGCCGCCCTGGGTGCCGTCGCCCACCTCAAACTCCATGATCTGGCGGATGGTCTCGCTGGCGCTCTCGCTGATGACCTGACGGCGGGTGTTGGTGCCGATCTCCTGCACCACATTGCCGTTCTGGTCCGTGATCTTATCCACCACATGGGGGGTGACCAGATAGCCGCCGTTGACTGCCGCCGAGACGGCGGTGCACACCTGCAGCGGGGTCACGGCCATGGCCTGACCGAAAGCGGAGGAAGCCAGCTCCACCTCGCCCAGACGGCTTTTGCTGTAATACTGCATGAAGCTGGTCTCATTGGGCAGGTCCACACCGGTGCGCTCGGTAAAGCCGAAGGCATCAAAGTAATCATAGAACAGGCTGGAACCCACGCGCTGGCCCAGCTGGACGAAGTAGATGTTGCAGCTGTTGCGCAGGGCCTCGGCCAGATTCTGGGCACCGTGCGACTTTCTGCCGGCGCAGTGGTAGGTCTGCTTTGCCACGCTGTACGCGCCGGAGCAGTTCAGGGTGGTGTAATAGGTCGCCTTGCCGCTGTCCACACCCATGGCGGCGGTGATGACCTTGAACACGCTTCCGGGGTAGTACAGCTCGGTGATGGTCTTGTTCTTCCACTGGATATCCCGGTAGGTGCCGGTGTAGTCGGCCTCCTCATCCGCGATCTTCTGGCCGTTCTCGTCTCGCAGGTAGTTGCCGTTCTCGTCTTTTTTTGTAGATGGTGTACAGCTCCGGCTCGGCCTGCACCTGCTCCGTCAGATAGGCCAGATTGGCACTGAAATCCTGCGGGTCATTGGGGTCAAAGTCCGGCTTGGAGGCCATGGCAAGGATGGCACCGGTCTTGACGTTCATGACAATGGCCGTGCCGCGGTTCTCGACGGTGTTGGCCGCCACGGCCTCGTTCAGGTAGCGCTCCACCACCTCCTGAATGTTCACATCCAGTGAGAGCACCAGATTGGAACCGTCCTTGGCGGCGTAGGTGGTGGCATTTTCATCGGCAATGGCGTTGCCGTAGGCATTGCGCAGGGTGATGGTGCGGCCATTCACACCGGCCAGTGTGGACTCATAGGAGTTTTCCAGACCGTAGACGCCCTGCCCATCGGCATTGCAGAAGCCCAGCACGGCGGCGGCAAAGCGGCCGTAGGGGTAATCCCGCTGGAAGCCCTTGGAGGCCGACACCGACACCCGCCCCTTGCGGACAGTGGGGGTGCCGTCGTTGCTCTCCTGCTGGCCCAGACCCAGCTTGGCAAGGATCTTTTCCAGCGCACCGGCGGATTTTCCGCTCTTGCTGTGGGCCTTGTTGTAGGTCTTGACGTACTCCTCAATGGAGAGCTTGATGGCGTTGTTGACCTTGGTGGCCAGCACCTGATAGGAGCTTTCGTTTTGGGAGAGGGCATCGCAGACCGCCTGATACTGGGTCTGGTACTCTGCCGAAGTGGTGTCCACGCTGTCCAGACTCTCGCCATCGCCCGAAAGCAGGCGCAGGGTGATCTGGGTGCAGACCTCCTTCATGGCGGCCTCATCGATGGTGCGGGTCTCCGCCTTGGTGTCCTGATCGGTGGTGGTGGTATACAGGGCCGTGCTGTAGGAGGGGTCGGCCCAGATGGTCCAGACCACGCTGGTGGATGCCAGCGTGATGCCGCAGGTATCGTAGATCTCGCCGCGGGTGGCCTGGATGGCGCTGTCCAGCAGCTGCTGCTCGGCGGCGTACTGGCGATAGGTGTCGCCGTTCTGGATCTGGATCTTGTACAGGCTGTAGATCACGGTCAGCGCGGCGACCACCACAAGAAGCACGGCGGCACCAAAGCTGATATGACGCAGCCGGGCACTGAGCCGTGCGTGCGGGTCCGCACTGCGGCGGCGGGTACTGTTCTTTTTGGGATTAGAGGATGGTGTTTGCATTGCGTACTCCCGAAGAAACCGAAAAAGCGTGCGCTGCCGCACGCTTTTCGTTGTTTGGTTTATTTTGCCGTTCTGACAGAGGCAAGAATGGTCATTGCCCCATCGTGGAGCAGATCCGACCACTGCCGCACAGCGGATGCCTTGCGCACCAGAACGCTGCCCTCATCCAGCCGGATGTAGGTGATCTGGCTCTGGTCGATCTTCATCAGGCCCAGACGGCTGGCAGTTTCCTCAACGCTGGTGATGTTGGTGCGGCTGTTCAGGGCGCTGTTGTAGTAAGTATACTGGCTCTGCTCGCTCACAAGCTCTGCCTTGGCGCTCTGGATCTGAGAGTTCAGCTCCACCAGCTGTGCCTCGCTCCACAGCAGGCTTACCGCAAAGCCCACCAGCAAAGCCGCGCCCACCAGCTGCAGCGCGTGCTGCATGGCGGCCCGCACGGGGTTCAGCCGCTTTTTGCCGCCCTTTTCTACCCGCAGCGGGACTTTTTTGGCTGTGCCTGCGGCGCTCTTCTGCGCCGGACCTCTGTCATATCGTATGCTGCCTGACCCATGGTGATCTCCTCCTCACATCTCCGGGGCTGTGCCGCCCTCAGATCTTTTCCAAAACCCGCAGGTGGGCCGAGCGGCTGCGCCGGTTCTCTTCCAGCTCCTGCCTGTTGGCTTCAATGGGTTTGCGTGTGATCAGCTTTGCCTTGGCCTTGCCGCCACAGACGCACACTGGGAACTCCGGCGGGCAGGTGCAGGCGGTGGACCAGCGGCGGAACTTGTTCTTGACCAGCCGGTCCTCCAGCGAGTGGAAGGTGATCACGCAAAGTCTTCCACCCGGTGCGAGATGCGCAAAAATGGTGTCCAGCCCCTCTTCCAGTGCGTCCAGCTCATGGTTTACCGCAATGCGCAGTGCCTGGAAAGTGCGGCGGGAGGGGTTTTTGTTCTTCCGGCGCTCCGCCGGGGGCATGGCGCTGGCCACGATATCCGCCAGCTGCAATGTCGTTTCAATGGGGGCAGTTTCCCGGGCTTCCACGATCCTGCCCGCGATCTGCCAGGCGAAGGGCTCCTCGCCGTAATCCCGCAGGATGCGGGCCAGCTCTCCCGGCTCTCGCTGTTCACGAGATCGGCGGCCGTCTCACCCTCCTGGCTCATCCGCATGTCCAGCGGGGCATCTGCCCGGTAGGAAAAGCCCCGGGCCGCGTCATCCAGCTGATGGCTGGACACGCCCAGATCCAGCAGCGCACCGTTGATCGTTTCAATGCCCAGCTGCTCCAGAGCTTGTCCGGCATAGCGGAAGTTGATCTGCACCACGGTGGCAGGCAGGCCCGCCAGCCGGGCCCGGGCCGTCTGCACGGCATCGGGGTCCTGATCCAGCGAGATGAGCCTGCCGCCCTGTTCGCCGTTCAGCCGCAGGGCGATCTGGCGGGAGTGCCCCGCGCCGCCCGCCGTGCCGTCCAGATAGGTGCCCGCCGGGTCGATCTTCAGGCCGTCCAGGCACTCGTTCAGCAGCACCGGGACATGCTCAAACGAGGCCGGGTCAAAGGGCTGTGCTGTTTTTTCTGTGTCCATGTTCCCAGCCTCCTTTCAAAACTCAGATAAGATCCTGCATCTGCCGCCCTTTTTCTGCCCGGAGCTGCTGCCCGGGAAAGCGGCCTGCGGCCTGCCGGGAGTTTGTGGCCCGGTCAGCCTTGAGGATACAATTTTATTGTAACAAAACAGGCCCCTGATTGCAAGAGTTTCCCTTTTGTTTTTTCTCTCAAAATGTACCAAAAAAGCCCCTGCAAGCCGTCGTTTTTGCTTGCAGGGGCCGGAAGCTCTCACCGGGAAATTTCACATTCCCGCATCAGAGCTGTTTCCGGGGGTTCTGACGCAGGTTTGCACGGACATTTTTGACCTGTGCGGCATTCTCGGCCATGGTCTCTTCCGTAGTCTTGAGCATATTATCACAGTAATCCGTCACGGTCTGGCGGACAGTGCGGGCCTCGGTCTGGGCGGCCGAGACGATCTCGGAAGCCCGCTGCTGGGCAGCCTTGACGATCTCGGCTTCGCTCACCAGCACACGGGCGCGCTCCTCGGCCTTTTTACAATGGCCTGCGCCTGTGCGTTGGCCGATTCGATGAGCTGGGCACGGTCGCTGACAATGGACTGGGCCTGCCGCAGCTCCACAGGCAGGTTCTGGCGGATCTCGTCCAGATAGTCCCGGATCTGCTCCACATCCACGATCCGCTTGCCGCCGGAAAGCGGCATCCCGGCGCTTTCTTCCAGCGTGTCCTCAATGGTATCCAAAAGCTCGTTCACGTTCATTCCGCATCTTCCTCTCCGACGCTCTGCCGGGGCTTACCATACTTCCACAGCAGGACTTTGCCGTATTTATACTGTTTTTTCAGGGTCATGCCGCCCACCTCGGCGGGCAGCACCAGGCCGGTCTCACTCTCGCAGATCACGATGCCGCCCGGAGCCAGGCATTTGTCCACGCCGGGCAGGATCTTTTCCAGCGTGCCGGTGCGGAAGGGCGGGTCCAGCAGCACGATGTCGAACCGCTCATGGCAGGCGGAGAGATACCGTGCCGCCTCGCCGATGTTGACCCGGCTGCGGTCAAACACGCCGCAGTTCTTGCAGTTCTTCATCACGATGTTCACGGCCTCCCGGTTCTCGTCCAGGAACACGCACCGGGCCGCGCCCCCGGCTCAGGGCCTCGATGCCCAGCTGGCCGCTGCCTGCGTAGAGGTCGAGCACCCGGGCACCGGGCAGGTCGAACTGGACGATGCTGAACATGGCCTCCTTGACCTGATCCATCGTCGGGCGGGTGATCTCGGTGCCGGGCAGGGCTTCCAGCCTGCGGCCCCGTGCTTCTCCTGCAATAACGCGCATGTATCTGCCTCCTTCTCCCGCTGTCCGGGACCCCTGCCCGGCCAGCAGCTGTTTCGTGTTTTCGTATCTCCATATTATCGTCAAAACGCAACTCTTTGTCAAGGGCACGCGTTGCACTCAGGGTGCAATTGTGCTAAAATCAGGGCAAAGCGCCCCATGTGCGGCGCGTTTTGCCAAAAAAGGAGAGTATCTCTTATGAAAGTCCTGCTCATCAACGGCAGCCCCCACGAGAAGGGCTGCACCTATACCGCCCTGTCCCTGATCGCCGAGGAGCTGAACGCCAGCGGCATCGAGACCGAGATCCTGAACGTTGGCACAAAGCCGGTAGGCGGCTGCATCGGCTGCGGCGGCTGCGCCGCGGGTACAGGGCTGCGTCTTCGGCGGGGTGGTCAACGAGGCCATCGAAAAAGGCAAAGACTGCCGATGCCTTTGTGTTCGGCACACCGGTCCACTACGCGTCCGCCTCCGGCAACATGACCAGCTTCATGGACCGTCTGGCCTACGCGGGCGGCAAGTATCTGGCCTACAAGCCCGCCGCCATCTGCGCTTCGGCCCGCCGCGCCGGCACCACCACCACGCTGGACCAGCTGGTGAAGTACCCTGAGTTCTTCCACATGCCGCTGGTCAGCGGTTCCTACTGGCCCATGGTCCACGGCTCCAAGCCCGAGCAGGTGCTGGAGGATGAAGAGGGCTGTGCCGTGATGCGGGAGCTGGGCCGGACACATGGCCTGGCTGCTCCGGTGCATCGAACTGGGCAAAGCAAACGGCATCACCCACCCCGAGAACCCCCGCCGCCCCATGACCAATTTCATCCGCTGAGTTTTTCCGCTCGCTCCCGCCTGCCCGGCGGGGGCTTTTTTGATTTTAACAGCTTTTTTCTGCAAAAACGGAAAAAAATAAGGGGGAGTGCTTTTTTCGTTCACAACTTTGTGGTAGCATAAGGGTAAGAATTTTTTTGTGCAGAGCGATGGAGACAGGCTATGGAACACTACGATTGGAACGACGGCTGGCTGTTCACCCCCACATTCGACCCCGCCATCGTCCGCCCCGTATGCACCGGGGTGGAGCTGGAGCCGGTGCGTCTGCCCCATACGGTCAGGACACTGCCCTATAATTACTGCAACGAGAACGATTATCAGCGGGTCTCCGGCTACCGGCGGGAGTTTTTGCCCCCCGGGAGTGGCAGGGCCGCACCGTCCTGCTGACCTTCGGGGCCGCGGCCCACGATGCCACCGTGTTCTGCAACGGGCGGCGGGTGTTCCACCACGGGTGCGGCTACACCGCCTTTACTGTGGACCTGACCGAATCGCTGCTGCTGGGCCAAAAAAAAAAATGTGGTGGCTGTCCGGTGCGACAGCCGGGAGGATCTGAACATCCCGCCTTTCGGGGGACAGATCGATTTCCTGACCTACGGCGGCATCTACCGGGCCGTCTCGCTGGATGTGAAGGAGCCCGCCTACCTGCGCGACATCTTCATCGAGGCGCAGGCCGAGGGCGATTTCCGCATCTATTCCTCCACAGTGGGCGAGACCATCGGCTGCACCCTGCAGGCCGAGATCCGCAGCCCCGCCGGGAGCAGAGCCCTGTACAGCAGCGGCGAGCTGTCGCTGCCCATCGTGGGCACCCTGAACGGCGTCCACCCCTGGAGCGTGGAGCATCCGTCCCTCTACACCCTCACCGTGCGGCTGATCCGCCCCGGCACCGGCGGCCTGCCCGACCGGGTGCTGGACGAAAAGAGCACCCGGTTCGGCTTCCGCACCATCCAGTTCGTGGCCGGGGGCCTCTATCTGAACGGCCAGCGGGTGGAGCTGCGGGGCCTGAACCGACATCAGAGCTACGCCTATCAGGGCTATGCCATGCCCGACAGCATCCAGCAGCTGGATGCCCAGATCCTGAAAAAAAAGCAGCTGGGCTGCAATGCCGTCCGCACCAGCCATTACCCCCAGAGCCCGGCTTTTCTGGATGCCTGCGATGAGCTGGGCCTGCTTGCCTTTGTGGAGATGCCCGGCTGGCAGCACATCGGCGACGAGATGTGGCAGGCTCAGGCCCTGCAGAACTGCCGGGAGATGGTCTGTCAGTGCCGCAACCACCCCAGCGTTTTCCTGTGGGGGGTGCGGGTGAACGGCAGCGCCGATCACGAAGCCTTTACCGCCGCACCAACGAGGCCGTCCACCGGCTGGACCCCACCCGCCCGACCGGGGGCGTGCGGATCGCCCGCAAGAGCCAGCCGCTCGAGGACGTTTACGCCTACAACGATTACGCCTACTCCGGCCGGGGCCCGGGCTGCGAGCCCCGGTCTGCCGTTACGCCTGACCTGCGCAAGGGGTATCTCATCAGCGAGTTCGGCGGGCCAGCAGTTCCCGGCCAAGACTTTTGACGACGAGCCCCACCGGCTGGTGCAGGCTCTGCGCCACGCTGCCGTACTCAACGATGCCATTGCCCAGCCGGGCGTGGCCGGAAGCTTCGGCTGGTGCATGGCTGACTACAACACCCACCGCGAGTTCGGCAGCGGCGACCGGATCTGTTACCACGGCGTGACGGACCTGTTCCGAACCCCGAAGCTCTCTGCCGCCGTCTATGCAAGCCAGAAAACGCCCCGCTCCCCTTTCGGACGTGGTGTTCGAGGTCTCTTCCAGCATGGCGCTGGGCGACCACCCCGGCGGCTTTGCCGGGGCCTGCTGGGTGTTCACCAACGCCGAGAGCGTCCGCCTCTACCGGGGCAACGATTTCATTGCCGAGTTCACCCCCGACCGCCGGGGGCGCTTTGCCGCCCTGCCCCACCCGCCCATCGAGATCCAGGATTTCGTGGGCTCCCTGCTGGAAAAGTACGAGGGCATGGATCAGGCCGCAGCGCCCCAGGTGGCCGCCATCCTGAACGAGATGCGGCGGGACGCGCTGAACCTCTCGCCCTCTCCCGGGCGCGGATGCTCTCCCTGCGGCTGAGCGCAAACGACCTGCTCCGGATGTACTACAAATACATCGGCGTGCTGGGCGGGCCGTCCAGCGTTTACCGGTTTGAGGCAGTCTGGCACGGGCGCACCGTCCGCACCGTGGTCGCGAGCCGGTGCAGTCGGTCCGGCTGGAATGCGTGGTGCACAATCCCATCCTGACCGACGGCCCCACCTGGGACTGCGCCGCCGTCAGCCTGCGGGCCATCGACCAGAACGGCAACCTGCTGCCCTACTGCGGCGAGGCCGTCCAGCTCAGCGTGGAAGGCCCGGTAAGATCCTGGGCCCGGCCATCGTGCCCCTGCGGGGCGGCATGGCGGTCACCTACCTTGCCACCACCGGCGAAGCAGGCCGTGCCGTGCTGCACTGCCGGATGGAGGGCGCGCTGGATGTGGAGGCCGCCCTGACCGTGCGCAAGCGCTCCGGCGCAGAGAATGCCAATTAAATTTCGTCCTTTCATGGTAGATTTGCAATCTGTTCAAAGTTTTATCATGGTTGGCTGATATTCTATTGTTGTAAACGATCAAACGCCCTCTCCGTCCATGCGTCCGCGTGGCTGAGAGGGTTATTCTTGAGGACAAAGGACCGGAAATCTATGAGAGAGAAACTTCGTCAATTTATGATCGGGCGCTATGGCACCGATGGCCTCAACCAAGTTTCTGAGCATCGCGTCCCTGGTGCTGCTCCTGATCGCCATCGTCAGCCGGGTCAACCTGTTCACCTATCTGGGCGCGGCCCTGTTGATCTTCTGCTACTACCGCACCTTCAGCCGGAACATCTCCAAGCGCACCGAGGAGAACTACAAGTTCTACACCCTGAAGGACCGGGTGGACAACAAGTTCAAGGGCTGGAAGGAGCAGTGGGCCAACCGGAAGGTCTATCACTACTACCGCTGCCCCCAGTGCCGCCAGAAGCTGCGCGTGCCCCGGGGCCGGGGCCGCATCCAGATCTCCTGCCCCCGCTGCGGCACCCAGTTCATCAAGAAGAGCTGAGCCATGTTCGGATATGTTATCCCGAATCAGGCCGCGCTCAGCCCGGAGGCCCAGGCGCGGTACCGCGCGGCCTACTGCGGGCTCTGCCGCCGCATCGGCGCACTCCACGGCCTGAGGGCGGCTGACCCTGAGTTATGACCTGACCTTTCTGAATTTACTGCTGTCCAGCCTGTACGAGGGGAGACCGCCTGCGACACGGGCAGCGACCACTGCCCGATCCACCCGTTCCGGAAGATGAACTGGCGTTCCAGCGGCCCCACCGACTACTGCGCCGATCTGAGCGTTGCCTTGCATTACTACAATGCCGCACGACAAATGGAAGGATGACCACAGTCTGCTGGGGCTGGGTTCGAGAACCTGCTGGCCTCCCCCCGCAGGCGGCTGCCGCCCGCTGGCCCCGCCAGTGCAGGGCCATCCGGACTGTCTGGACCGGCTGGCACAGTACGAGGCCGAGGGCAGCGAGGATCTGGACGCCGTGTCCGGCTGCTTCGGCGACCTGATGGCGGAGCTGTTCGATTACAAGCAGGACCACTGGTCGCCGGAACTGCGGAGCATCGGGTTCCATCTGGGCAAATACATCTATCTTCTGGACGCCTACGACGACCTTGCCCGGGACGAGCGGAAGGGTGCCTACAACCCGCTGCGCAGCCTGAGCCGTCAGCCCGGCTATGAAGAAGAGATGAAAGAGATCTTCGAACTGCTGCTGGGCAACTGTGCCCGCAGCTTCGAGCGGCTGCCCTGTGTGGAGGATGTGGACCTGATGCGGAACATCCTGTATTCCGGCGTATGGCTCAAATACAACTGCAAAAATGCAAAAAAAAGAGCGAAAAAACCGCCTGATCCGGCGGTTTCTCTTGATTTTTCGGGCATTGTCCTGTACACTTATTTATTCGCCTGTGCTGCCAGACGGCTGCACGGATGCTTTGTAGAGACGTGAGGAAGTAGACCGATGAGAGACCCCTATGAGGTTCTGGGCATCCAGCGCGGTGCCAGTGAAGACGAGATCAAAAAGGCTTATCGTGCCAAGTGCAAGCGCTGGCACCCCGACCTGAACCCCAACGACCCCACCGCCGAGGAACACTTCAAGGAAGTGCAGGCGGCTTACGATGCCATCACCAAGGGCGAGACCGGCCCCCAGAACGGCGGCTACGGCAGCCCCTACGGCCAGCAGCAGAGCGGGTACTCCTACGGCGGCGGCTATCAGCAGCAGCAACAGCAGGGCTACCAGCAGAGCGGCGACTTCGGCGATTTCGGGTTCGATCCCTTCGGGTTCGGATTCGGCTTCGGCGGATACCGGCAGCAGAGCGGCGGCCCCGGCTTCAACGGCTCCGACACCCCGGAGATGCAGGCCGCGCGGAACTTCATCGTGAACCAGCGCTATTCCGAGGCCCGCCGGGTGCTGGACGGCATCACCGTCCGCACCGCCCGGTGGTATTACCCTCCTCCTCCCTGGCCAATCAGGGACTGGGCAACAGCATCGACGCGCTGCAGGACGCCCGCCGCGCCGCCCAGATGGAACCGGCCAACACCGAGTACCAGATGAACCTGCGCAACCTGCAGAACCCCGGCCGCACCTACCGCACCCAGACCACTTACGCCCAGCCGGGCGGCCTGATGCGTAGGCGTAGATGTTGAACCTCTTCCTGCTCAGGGTTCGCCGACATCTTTTTCGGCAGGGGATCATCTTGAGCAGGGTGCGATCTTGCCCGAAAGGGATCAGGGGTCACATAGCCTGCGCTTCAAGCCGTTGGTGCCCATCACCACGCCGATATACTGGGTATCTGCCGGGGTGGTCTGACGCTCAGGTAAAGGGGAGCCATAGGTCAGATCCCTGTCTGCGGTCAGGCGGATCGAGACAACGCTGTTGTTCTCATCCACGCCTGCGGTGGTCAGGTCAGGCAGTTCGCTGCCCGCCGCCGCCAGCGCCGGGTGGCTGCTGCACTCAGGGGCAAACACTGCCGCCAGCAATGAGATCAGCCGTTTGGTTTTCATCAGCCAAAGACCTCCCTTTTATATAGGTTCTTGTATCATGCAAAATAAGGGTGCATGGAACACACAGCACAGTGTTCCCGCACCTCATTTTACCGCATTGTACCGTACAGGTCAATAACGGGATTCAAGTTAAATTTTGCTCAGCTGCGGGCCCTGGGCGGTATCTTTGACAGCCCAGCCCATCTCGGTGAGCTGCGCACGGATGGCATC
>VOFC01006931.1_pt1 | contig 29844 bp, 42 predicted proteins | sample 5384161 | NCBI WGS metagenome assembly VOFC01 (sample SAMN12384722, study PRJNA508395) | human gut metagenome | isolation source: healthy gut B | host: Homo sapiens
GTCCGCAGCCGCATTCCCAGATGTTGAGCGGCGTGCCCCAATAGCGGTTACGGCTGAGTCCCCAGTCCTGTACGTTTTCCAGCCAGTCGCCAAAGCGGCCGCGTCCGATGCTCTCGGGAATCCAGTTGATCGTGTTGTTGTTGCGGATCAAATCGTCCCGCACCTCGGTCATCCGGATAAACCAAGAGTCGCGCGCATAATAGATCAGCGGCGTGCCGCACCGCCAGCAGTGCGGATAGCTGTGCTCGAAGAACGGCGCGGAGAAAAGCAGTCCGCGCGTCTCCAGATCAGCAAGCACGCGCCGGTCGGCGTCTTTGCAGAACACGCCCGGCCATTTGGTCTCAGCAGTCATTTCCCCTTTTGCGTCTACAAGCTGAACAAAGGGCAAATCATATTTTTTGCCCACTCTCGAGTCGTCCTCGCCGAACGCGGGGGCGATATGCACGACGCCGGTGCCGTCGGACAGCGTGACATAGCTGTCGCAGACGACATAAAAAGCGCGTTTGTTCTGCTTTGCGATCAATTCGTCCGCAAAGTCAAAGAGCGGCGTGTACGGCTTGCCTTCGAGCGCCTTGCCCTTCATTTCTTCCAGAATCTCGTAGCTGCCCTCTCCGAGTACGCTGTCGCAGAGCGCCTTGGCAAGGTAATAGACCTCCCCGGTGGCGGCCTTGACCTTGACGTAATCATAATCCGGATGGACACAGAGTGCGACGTTGGAAGGCAGCGTCCAGGGCGTAGTGGTCCAAGCAAGAATGTAGGCGTCCTCGTCCGCGGTCTTAAAGCGGGCGATGGCGGAGCGCTCTTTGACATCTTTATAGCCCTGCGCGACCTCATGCGAGGAGAGCGGCGTGCCGCAGCGCGGGCAGTAGGGAACGATCTTGAAGCCTTTATACAGCAGTCCGCGGTCATAGATCTGTTTCAGCGACCACCAGACTGACTCGATATAGTCGTTGTGATAGGTGACGTAGGGGTGCTCCATGTCCGCCCAAAAGCCGACCGTTTGGGAAAAATCCTCCCACATCCCCTTGTATTTCCATATGGATTTATTCGTCAATAGGTTTGAGCCTACTATTTTCAGTCGGTATCGGTATTCATAATCAACTCATAAGCCCTCATGCATTCGTCGGCGGGCAATCCCGTCTCGTTCTGCATAAACGCCACGGCCTCCTCCGATTTCTCGAATTTCTCCAAAACATCCTTCGCCTCGGAAAATCTTTTTTACCGCTTTTTTCGAATTCATTACCCATAGCTTTTTCTCCTCTCAAGGTGCCGCACCGACGGGTGAAGCAGGTTTAGTTTATATAAGCCCCGACAGGCTGACGGCTGTTTCATAGGCGTTTTTTGGCGGTCTGATATACTGCGACGCCGTTTTGCTCTGCGCGGATACGCGCGTCCTCATCGAGGGGCGCGGACTCCGTCAAAATAATGCAGGCTATGTCCGCGAGCGCCGCCACGCCTATGGAGTTAACGTTGCCCATGACGGTCATCCAGGCGTCCCCCGCCTTTGCGCGGGACATGACCCAGCTCAGAAGGTCGCCGCAGTAGCCGCCAGTGACCTCGCGCGAGAGCGAGTCTTCGTTTTCGCAAAGAGCTTTGAGCCCCAGCCTTTCTTTTATATCCCCGACCGTCATTTCGTCTCCTCCTTTTTGCCCGTGCTTCTGAACGGCGCGGGGAATATACTCCTGCATATCCGTGCCCGCGAGCTCATCGCGCATGGCGAAAACGCAGTCGTGCAGCGTCGCGCTGCCCCTGACTATATCCTCGGCGAGGGCGCGGCAGGTGGGCGCGCCGCAGGTGCCGCAGTCGAGCCCCGGCAAGCGTGCGATTATCTCGGTCATCTTCGACATCATCGCCATAGCGTCGGAGACATTGTCGGCGAGCTTGAGAACCGACGAGCCCTCGAGCGGCCGCTGCCAGCTCATAGTCTCGGGCACTTCGTCGCCCGCCAGATGATTCGCCGCAACGGGCAGATATCTTCTGAGCTGCTGGATCCTCGCCTTTGCGACATACGGGTTTTTCCGCAGTCAGCGAGCCGCCGACGCAACCGCCCGAGCAGGCGTTGAGCTCGACAAAATCGAGCCTGTCAAGCTTTTCGTCCTCTATCTCTTCGAGCACTTTATGACATTTTCTATTCCGTCTGCGGCGAGATATTTATCTTTGAGCAAAGCCGCCGACTCGCCGCCGCTCGACGCCCAGTTGACTCCCATGAGCCCCCGACTTGCAGGCGTCCTCGGGCGCGCCGAGGTGGTTCATCTGCTTCAGGAGCACGGGATATATATCCTTCATCGCTATCACGGCGTCGACATTCGACTCCGGCAGGCAGATGGGCTGCTTGACGGCGGTTATCTTCGCGGGGCACGGCGTGATAAAAAATATTCCGATATCCGAAGAGTCGAGTCCTGTTTTTGCCTGCGCCTCGCTGCGCGCTATCAGAGCCGCAGTCTCCATGGGAGAATTGAGCGGCAAGACATGCTGGGACAAGGTGCGGGAAGCAGACCCTTATCAGTCGGCAGACCGCAGGGCACGCCGAGGATATTACCGGCCGGGGTATATCGTGCTCGGCGATGTATTTTCGCGTCGCATCGCTGACGAGCTCGGCTCCTCTCGCGACCTCGAACACCTCGTCAAATCCGAGCATTTTGAGCGCGGTTATGACATATCCGATATCATCAAGATTGTTGAACTGCCCGTAGAGCGACGGCGCGGGCAGGGCGACTCTGTATTTGAACTCGATTATCCTGTTCATCGAGTCGCGGTGGGGAATATTTTGCATGGTGCGGGCAGACGCGGGATACACTCGCCGCAGTCGATGCAGCGTTCCGAGATAATATGCGCCTTGCCCGCTGCGCACGCGTATAGCCTGCGTGGGACATCGCTTTATGCAGTTGGTGCAGCCCATGCACTTCTCTTCATCGAGCCGCACCGAATGGAAATACGTGTTCATGTAAAAAGTCCTCCCGGCTCCCGCAGACGCGGGCGCTCAGTCAGTGAGCGGTATATACTTTGAGGCTTATCGTTGTTCCGACATCCTTTTTGGTGTCTATCTTCATCTCGTCCGTATACTTCTTTATATTGGGCAGACCCATGCCCGCGCCGAAAGCCGAGGGCGCGCACCTTATCGGGCGCGGTCGAATACCCCCTCCTGCATGGCGAGCTCGACATTCTCTATGCCGGGTCCGTGATCGGCGAGCACCATGGATATGCACTCGGGCGATATTCGACATCTATCTCGCCGCCGCCCGCATGGATGACCATATTTATCTCGCCCTCGTACATGGCTATCGAGACGTTTCTTATCACGTTGGCGTCAAAGCCGAGCCTTGAGCACGCGCTTTGTCTCGCCCGACGCCTCGCCCGCGCGGGTAAAATCCTCCCCGTCAACGTCAAAATGGAGCTTCATGTTATCCATTGACAGCCCTGCCCCCCTCTCAGGCCTGCCTGGTAGAGCTTTCCGCAGGAGGTGAACATCTCGAGCTCGGTTTTGAGCACGACGATATCCAGCTCGCGCGCAAGGTCGAGTATCGCATCGCCCGGCACTTTGCCGCGCACGAACACGATGACCTTCATATCCATCATCTCGGCAGTCCGCACGACCTGTGGATTGACGAGCCCCGTGAGCAAAACTGCCTGTTCTTTGACAAATGCGAGCATCGTCGCTCATCATGTCGCTGCCGCAGGCGGTCTGCACCTCTCTGTCCAGATGATCGCCGCCGCAGAGCAGCTCCGCCGAAAGAATTTCTTTAAGCTGTAAAACGGTCATTGTATTCCACCTCTTGAGCAAAACTCTCAACTTTTCTGAGATTATGCTTTTATTTATGTTGATTATAACATGATAGTTGAATCATTTCAACCTTATTACATTTTACTTTTCACTTTTGAGCGAAGCGAAAAACAGCCCCGCTAAAAGCGGAGCTGTCGAATACCGGGAAACCGGGGTTTATTTTATTTCTTTGCCTTTGCTGCTTTCTTGGCTTTTCGCTCGTCCTTGCTGTCGAGCCAGCCGAACTTATACATTGCAAACGCGCCGAGGAGCGATGCTATAATGGTGACGAAGATAAGCGTTCCGACGCCCATGGTCGAGGCGAAGATAAAGTGATAACGCCGACCATTATCGGGAAGATGGATATCTTCCAGTGCTTCGAGAAGTAGGTCGCGGCGAGCGCGCCGAAGAGCGCGGGCAGAACCTGCTTGAAGGCGGGAGCGATGTTGGGGTTGGTGGTCAGCGCGGGGAGCACCGGACGGAACGCGAGCACGCCGACTGCGAGGATTACAGTAGTCGTGATAGCCGAGGACGCGATAGCGATAGTCGAGATGACTTCACCCTCTTCGGAGTTTGCGCGCACGCCCGCATTCTCCATAGCGTTGAGTCCGTAGGGCAGCTTGAGGTTCGTGATGTTGCCGGTGACGAAGCTCAGATATGTTCCGCCTGCGCCGAGCATGGGAGCATAGGTGAACACTTCGGCGATGCCGGAGATCCAGTAGACCGGAATAACGACCTTCATTGCATTGAAGAGCTTGCCCGCCTCGGGCCACGCATTGTAGTGCGCGCTTATCGCTATGGGCACAAGCATGAGGGCTGCAATGGCGGTTATCGAAGAAATTCTGCCCCAGATATGTATTTTTTCGCTGTAGGGCTTAGCGTTCTTTTTACTCATTTGCATTTCCTCCTTATCAGCCTCTCCACTCAAGATAAGCGAGTCCCTCGGGGGGCAGAACTTCGCTATAGCAATAGCGACGCCCATCGCGGCAAACATGCTTATCGGCAGAGCGAATGCTTCAAGCCACTTTATCTTGAACTTCTTGCACAGGAACGTGAGCAGACTCATGAATATCATCGCGGAGACGAGCACGCACACAGACATGAATCCTGCGCCGTCGCCGAACTCCGCACCGTAGAGGGCGTTGTTGCCCCGCCTTGCCTGCGCCGGCAATTGCGCGCGCGACGAACGCGGCGATGATGCCGATAAACGCGGCTGCGGAAAGAGTATCAGCAAGCTTCGAGTTCTTGTCGGCAACCTTACCCATGGTCTTCTGTACCTTCTTCATAACGAAGATGATGAGAATGAGCGGCAGGATGCAGCCGATGGTCATGACGAACGCGATGGTCGCAAAGACCTTGGGATCGGTCACGGGGCTCGAAAGAGTCAGACCGAAGGTATCGAGCGCTGCCTCAGCGGCGACGCTCTCGTAGGCAAGGTTGCCTATGACCGAGAGTCTGATCCACGGCAGGACGATGCCCAGCGAGTTTGCGAGCACGATGACCGTTGCGAGAATCGAGATGGCGGGCGCGATAGTGAACAGCGCGCTCGACACAACGGTGTTCTTCAGTGTATCAGTTGTTATTCCGAGTTTTTTGCCTTGTTTCCATGCCTTGACGAGAAAGAAAAGGACTGCGCTATGACGAAGACGACGATAAAAAGACCGAGTCCTATCATAAAGCCGTTTTCCTTAAAATTTTCAGGACCACAAAAACACCTCCTATAAAATTTCAGCGTATTAACTCACTGAGAATGATATCATATTATGGCGGTGCCCGTCAAGAAAAGTCGGGGGATATATTGCAAAAAATGTAATAACCACGCTTCTTTTATTTTCTGTCTGTGTCAACATCAAAGCTTCCATATAAAAAATTTTATTTGTAATATTTTAAAAGCTGGTACATACATTTCCGCCATTCTGTTCAACTTTTCATTTATCCGCATAATCTCCTCAAGCGGCAAACAATACAGGTATGCAACAAAAGCAAGGGAGTTAATATAATGAAAGCAACAGGAATAGTCAGAAGAATCGACGATCTCGGCAGGGTCGTTATCCCCAAGGCGAGATTCGCCGCACGATGCGCATCCGCGAGGGCGACCCGCTCGAAATATACACAGACGCGGACGGCGAAGTTATTTTCAAAAAATATTCGCAGGTCGGCGAGCTGTCATCGCTGACGGCGCAGTATGCCGAGGTTCTGCACAAGAACACGGGGCTTCCGGTCGTGATAACCGACCGCGACAGGGGTCATTTCCTGCGCGGGCGTACCGAAGAAGGAGACGGTCGAACGCAGGATAACGCAGGCGCTCGAAAACATCATGGAGAACCGCAGTCCGTTTATGCGAGGAGGGCGGCGAGCGGTTTCATCCGATAGAGGGCGTTGAGCGCGACGCGGCGGCGGCGTTTCCGATAATCGGCGCGGGTGATGTGTCCGGCGCGGTGGTTCTGCTCACGGCGGACGAGGCGTCCGTGCCGACGCAGACGGAGATAAAGCTCGTTCAGGTCGCGGCTTCGTTCCTCGGCTAACAGATGGAGGAATAACCTTTATTTTTCCTCTTGACAAGTGCTACTATGCGCTATAAAATAATCGGGTATCCGATTGACGGGTTTGGGAGAGAGCCGGATTTCCGGCCACCGAAGGGCGAAACTCTCAGGTAAAAAGAACCGAGCCGGGACGGCTCCTCTGGAAAGGCATTTGCACCGACGAAGCAATCCGCGAAGCGGAGAATCTTTCAGGTAAAAAAGACAGAGTACACCATTTTTCTGATGGTGTACTTTTTGTTTTCGGAGTGGTTTATGGACATTCTCATTTTTGCGTTTGAAATCATCGGCACCGTTGCGTTCTCGGTTTCCGGCGCGATGACAGGGCTGAAGAAAAACATGGATACTTTTCGGCGTCATGATTCTGGGCGTTGTTACGGCGATCGGCGGCGGAGTCACGCGCGATCTCATCCGCGGCATAACGCCGCCCGGCACATTCGGTCACCCGGTATATGCGATAGTCGCGACGGTCACGGCGATAATAACTTTTCTGCCGGCAATCCGCAGACTGCTCACGAGTAATCAGCATGTCCACGACTTCGTTCTGCTCATTCTCGACTCGCTCGGGCTCGGAGTGTTCACGGTCGTCGGAATACAGACCGCTTACAGCGTCTCGACCGGGCGCGGCGCGTTTCTGATAGTATTCGTCGGGGTCATAACCGGCGTCGGCGGCGGAGTGTTGCGCGATGTTCTCGCCGGGGAGAAGCCGTACATATTCGTAAAGCACATCTACGCCTGCGCGTCGATAGCCGGCGCGGTCGCCTGCGTTATCATCTGGCGGTTCAACAGCACCGCGGCGGTCATTGCGGGCGCGGCAATAGTTTTCGTCATCCGCCTGCTCGCCGCCCATTTCAGATGGAGCCTGCCCAAGGCGGACAGATTCGGTCCCGTTCAGCCGCAGGAGCTAAGCGAGAACGACGAGAACACGCAGGAGATATGATTTCGCGGAGTTATTTATTTAATAGAAAGCCTGCCCGATGGTTGTCCGTTGGGTGGGCTTTGGTTTTGTAATGCGGGGTTTAAAGTGGAAGTGCAGTGACAGATTGGGATTTGTAGGTGTAAATACCGGCTATGAACGGCTTATAAATCAGCACAATCGTAGGGCAGATATCATCCGCCCGCGAAATTATCACAATTTTATTGGCGTGCATTTGTAGGGTGCAAATCAATAAAATCGTGATAGATTCCGCGGCATATTGGGATTTTCGCATCTCATTCCACGGCACAAACGGCGGTCTGCCGTCTTATAGCATTGTCCATTCCCCAAAGCGTCTTACATTTCGCCTTTAAATGTTAACTGAAATTAAACTATATTCCTTTTTTCTTTAAACTTCGCTTTTTATGCTATTGTTAAATCCCGCGGGGTAGGGTATAATTTAATAAGAATTTTAAGTGGAACGGTGAAAGTATGGCATACGACTCTCAATATAATAACGGAGCGCCCAACGGGTACGGTTATCAGCCGGGGCCCGCTCAGACTCTTGAGATAAAGCAGCGCGAGAAGCGCCAGATAAGAAAGCTTGGCAACATAAGCGGCCTGGGCATATTATTGTTCGCCCTGTTCCAGTTCATCGGTGCGGGCTGCTGTTTGCTTTAAATCTCTATGACGACTACGCGAACGAGACCGACCGCGGCTATGCGATAGGCGTACTGATGTCGATTTTCTGCATATTCGTCCCGTTCTTCCTGTCGAGCCTGCTGCTCACAGATAAGCGTCAGCAGTGCCTGAACTTCGGGAAAGCCCTATGACACGCGCCTCATGCTTTTAGCTGTGCCCGCAGGTCTGATGATCTGCATGATAGGCAACTACGCGACGAATTTTCTTTCGACCTTTGTCGAGAGCACGACCGGTATAACATTTGAATATCCCTGATTCGCGCACCCGACGACGCCGCTGGGCATTGCGATGTATCTTATCCAGCTCGCCGTAGTGCCTGCGCGTTGAGGAATGCGCTGCGCGGCGTTGTTATGATGCCCGCGCGCAAGTTCGGCAACTGGTTTGCAATTCTCGTCTCGTCCGCCCTGTTCGGCATGATGCACGGCAACCTCGTCCAGCGCCTCCGTTCGCGTTTATCGTCGGCATCGGCATCGGCTATTTTGTTATAGTCACCGGCTCGATGTGGACGGGTGTCATGATACATTTCTGCAACAATATGTTCTCCGGCGTTATCTCGATACTCTACGAGTTCCTGCCGGAAAAACGGTCAATCTCATCTATTATATCTGCGTCGCGGTGTTCTTTGCGGCTGGCATAATTTGCCTGATTTCCTCTTCATGAGAAGGGCGCGCCAGAAGAATATCCAGACAAAATTCAGAAAACCGCGCACCGCACTTTCGCGCGGCGAACGCACGGCGGCATATTTTATAAACGTCCCGATGATAATCTCTATCATCTATCTGCTCTACACGACATATACTTTTATCACATGGCCTTCGTAATCGGGGAGTGGAAGAATGACTGACAGAGAGCTTATGCAGGCGGCGATCGCGCTTGCACGGGAGGCCGCGGCGGACGGCGAAGTGCCCGTCGGCGCGGTGGTCACAAGAAACGGAGAGATAGTTTCGGTCGGGCGCAACAGACGCGAAAAGGACAAAAACGCCCTCGCACACGCCGAAATTGAAGCAATAGACAGAGCGTGCAAGGCACTCGGCGGCTGGCGGCTCTGGGAGTGCGAACTGTTCGTGACGCTTGAACCGTGTCCGATGTGCGCCGGGGCGATAATAAATTCGCGCATAAAGCGCGTGGTGTTCGGGGCATACGACCCGAAGGCGGGCTCGTGCGGGTCGGTAAACAACCTGTTCTCTTTTCCGTATAATCACTCGCCCGAGGTCGAGGGCGGTTTCATGCAGGACGAGTGTGCTCTGCTTTTGAAGCGGTTCTTTGCCGAGCTGCGCAGGACAAAATAAATTCCCGAAAGGGCTGAAGGATATGGCAATAAAGCGATCTTGCCGAACTCATCAAAAAATTCACTCAGAAAGACAAATTCAAGCCAACGACAGTGCAGGTCATCAGGGCGGCAAAAAATCCGCCCGTTCCCCGCGCAGAATGAGGATATCTCTGTCCCGTCGGAGGGCGAGCGCATCCATTTTCAACACCGGGCGCTCGGACTGCATTCTTCTCCAGAGCGAAAGTAAATTCGCTCTCGTTGACTGCGGCGACGCAGAGCACGCGAAGCACACAGCGAGCTATCTCAAAGAAACTGCCGGCGGGAAGATAAATCTTGACTTTATCGCGATAACCCATCTTCATTTCGGTCATGTCGGCGGACTCGAGACGCTCCTTGACGATGGGGATATAACAATCGGCAAGATATATCTCGCCGTTTATCAGCCCAAACCTCGTGCAGTGGGACAAGTGTCTCCACGACGGCGACGCGCTGTATAAATCGCTCAGCGAAAAGGCGCAGAGCATGAATATCCCGGTCATCGGCTGCGTGCCGGATGAACCGTTTGCGCTGGGCGGCTGGACTCTGCGTTTCTTCAACACCGAGCCCGACTCATATCACAAGAACATCGGCGAAAACGACAACTCGCTCGCGCTCCTTGCCGAGCAGAACGGCAGGCGTATTCTTTTGGCGGGCGACATGGTAAACGACACGGGCGACCTCGCGAGACTCGCGAACGCCGTCGGGCGAATCGACGCGCTGAAAGTCCCCTGCCACGGCGAACGCGCCGTCCCGCAGGAAGCGCTGGACAAGCTTCGCCCTCGAGACGATGATAATCACGAACCGCCTCGCCGAGATATCTGACGATGTGCTCGTCGGCATAATGTCGGCGTTCGGGCGCAAGGCGTATTCGACCTCGGACAGCGGCGGAATAGCCCTCACCCTCACGCGCGACGGGCTTGAAGTCAGCCGTGAGATACAGCTTCGGGAGACGGCTTAAACTTAAAAAAAATATAAAACCGCGGATACAGATATATTCTGTCTCCGCGGTGTAACTTTTTTGCGGGTATAATTCGATAAAATTTTGTTGCCTAGCCGTTGTTTAATTTTCAAGGTACCCGAATTTGCGGCTTATTGCGTCCTGCAAATCCCGCGTCGATACCGCGCATTTTCTTCACGCTCGGAGATATCCGCTCATATCGCGCACTTTTTCACTATTCACTTTTACTTATTACTTTGAGCGAAGCGAAACAAACCCTTCAGTCTCGGCTTTGCCGAGCCGGCTCCACTGCAGGGGAGCCGAAAAGCAGGCGAACGAAGTTCGTCCCTACGGTCGAAACAATAAAATTTGTGAGGATTTCGTGCCGCTCACGCGGCAGCGGTGCGTCGAGTCGCCGCACCCTACAAGCTGCGTGTCAATAAATTTGTACAGACTTCACGGTCGGAGATATCCGCCCATATCGCGCACTTTTTTCACTATTCACTTTACTTATTACTTTGAGCGAAGCGAAACACCCTCTACGGGGGAGCCTAAATAAAATAACACAGCAACAGCCGCAACAGTTTTCATGTCGCGGCTGTTTTTATATATATAATAGTATTATTTATGCCCTCGCTGCAAAAAACGCAGGTGAATATACCGCCGCTTTGATTCGCCGCCGCATGTCCTCCGTATTTTCGGCGGTATCTTCGAGAATCTTCAATCCGTAGCCGTGGTCGCCCGTCCGCTTCTTTTTTCTTCTTCGTAGTCGGGTGCGACGGCGTTTTCGCTGCTGATATATAACATTCCGTCGTTTTTGTCGACAAAGCTTCTTATCTTTATATATCTGTTCTCTTCGAGAGCTTTTTGCCGCATTTATCGCGTTGTCGAAAATATTGACATACGCCTTGCAGATATCGACATCTTCGATACCAACAAACCTCGGCACATTGAGGTCGAAATCATAGGCGATGTCATTCTTTCTGCACTCGTTCGCCTTGTTCGAGGCGATGACATTGACAAGAGTGTTGAGACAGAATTTTTCTATTTTTATATCCGCGACTTCTGTTCTGAGCTGGTCGAGCATCCGCTCGGGCCGCTTCGCGGTCGACTTCGTTTCCGCTGTGGACGACTTCATATGCCGTCTGAATTATGTTCGCGAGGTCGTGGCGTATCTTTTCACTTCATTGCTGCTGTTTTCGACATTTTTGTAATATTCGAGATTCAGCGCGTTCTGATAATCTTTTATTCTCAGCTCCTCGCGCAGCTTCTCGTTCTGCGACGAGCGCACCATGATATAGAGCAAAACGGCGTCGGAGATTATGCACAGAACTGCCGCAACGCAGAGCATTATCATCGGGGCGCGGGTCGGATCCTCAAGAAACGGCAGCCCGGTGTTCTTGTCCCTGAACCAGCCGTAATATGAGATTATCATCATCGCCGCCGCCATGACTATGACCTGACTCAGCGGGAAGAAGATAAATGTCGCCATCTGCCCGCTCGGGAGAATCATATTTTGTGCTTCTTCATTCTAAGATAAGTAAAGCCGCCGAAGAGCACTATCAGCCCCACTGTATTCGGCAGGGGAGACTATATAGGTCATTATGTCGTCATAGGGATTGAGCCCGCAGGCGATACACCCGGTTACGAGCAGAGCCGAAACGAGATATGTAAACGACATCAGAACTATCGAGACGAAAAGCCGGGTTCTGAGTTTTTGTCTTTGAAATAGGCTATTGACGAAATGAAATAATATGCAAACGCCGGAATCTTAAAAACACCGACGGCACATCGTAGAAATAATGCTGGGCGAGCGCTATTGCCGAGAACGGTATGAGCGTCAAGAAAAATACCGCGTAGCGATTGAAGCGCGGGGTGAGGTTCATGCACAGAAAGACCACCACGAGCGCTGTCGAAAGAAAGTTAAACACATACCAGAACGCATCAAAAAACGTCATTTGACCAAAGCTCCCTTAAAAGCACATACCTGTCCGTTGAATCCTTTTTCCTGGAACGGCTTATCGGAATTATCTTCCGTTCATCATGATAAACTGCGTCGCAGTATATCTCGCGATATATTTTAAATTCACAAGATAGCTCTTGTGGCAGCGAACGAAGTCCGCTTCGAGCTGCCGTCCCGCCTCGTCGAGCTTGCCCGGCACGGTGCCGCTGTCTCCGTCAACCGTATGTATCTCCAGATAATTGCGCACGCTGACGATAAAAGTATCTTATCGCACCCTATCCTGTGGATGCTGCCGCGGCGGGTGTATTCAAAATATTCGCGGCTCGGTCTTTGATGCATCCCGGCGCGTTCGCGCTCGATATAGCCGAGAAGCAGCTTTCGGGTCGACGGGCTTATAGATATACCCGCAGTCGTCAACGGTCACGAACGCCTTCGATACAAGATCCTGATTCCCGGAGACGAAAACTATCTTGACCCCGGGGCACAACGCGCCGACAAACTCGGCGATATCCACGCCACCTCGTCGCTGACGGCAATATCGAGAAAGGCGAGGTCGAATTTTCTGTTTGCGTCCTCGGGCGCAAGCTTCGACAGCTCGGCGGAGCTGTGTACGCCGACAAGCTCAATATCGGGATATGCGTCCGCGATTATTTCGGATATCTGTTGACCATTGCGGGCTCATCGTCGCATATGAGAATACGCATAGTGAGGCCTCCCTTTCTTTATAAAATAAAATATAAAATGTGTTTATATGCGTTTGTATATATCATAGTATACAAAAAACGCTCGTCTTTTTTCAAGGACAAAAACTGTCACAGGCAAGAAAATATTTTTTCTTCCGCCGACCCTTTTCAAAGGGAAATAAATGTTGTATAATTTTGATATATAACTGCTTGATTAGGGGTGTTTGTTTGTCCGGGGACTACTCCAGCCGCAACCGAAGGATGCTCAAAAAGGTTCCTGCCTTACTATAAAAAATATTCAGGACTGTTCGCCCTCGATATGTTCTGCTCCGCGATGACCACCGTATGCGAGATCGCCCTGCCGCTGATAGTGCGGCAGATAACCGACCGCGCGGCGCATGATATTCACGACCTGACGGCGGAGCTGATAATAAAAAATAGTCGGCTTCTACATTCTACTGCGAATAATCGACACCGCCGCGAGCTACTACACGGCGTCGGGCGGGCATATCATGGGCGCGAGAATTGAAACAGATATGCGAAACGACCTGTTCTCGCATTTGCAGGATATGTCATATTCATTCTATGACGACACGAAGATAGGCCAGCTCATGTCGAGAATAACAAACGACCTGTTTGACATAACCGAGCTCGCCCATCACGGTCCGGAGAACGTCCTGATGACCGTGATAAAAATAGTCGCGGGATTCATCATGTTCGCGTCGATGAACATATGGCTTGCGATAATAGTCTTTTCGCTCATGCCTCTTATGATGCTTCTGACTTCGCACAGCCGCCGCAAGATGCGCGCCGCGTTCAAACAACAGAGACGCGAGATAGGCGAGATAAACGCGCGGACGGAGGATTCGCTGCTCGGCATAAGAGTTGTCAAGAGCTTTGCCAACGAGGACATTGAGCGCGAAAAGTTCAACGAGGGCTCTCGCCGCTTCTTCAAATCGAAGAAAAACGGCTACAGATACATGGCGAGCTTCCACTGCACTGTAAGGCTCTGCGACGGACTGATGTATATAGCAATAGTCGGCGTGGGCGCAGTGTTCATGATGAAAGGCAAGACTACCGTCGGCGACTTCTCGGCGAGCCTGCTCATGGTCAGCACCCTGCTCGCGGCGATACGCACAATGGTCGAATTCAGCGAGCAGTTCAACCGCGGCATGACTGGCATCGAGCGCTTCACTGAAATAATGGACGAAGTCAGCGACATAAAAGACAGCCCGGATGCAAAGCCTATAAGCGGCGTCAAGGGCGATATCGAATTCAAAAAACGTTACATTTTCATACAAAGGGCACGGACAAGAAAATTCTTTCCGATTTTTCCCTGCATATAGCTCCTGGCGAGAATGTCGCCCTCGTCGGTCCGTCTGGCGGCGGCAAGACTACGCTTTGCAATCTTATCCCCCGCTTCTATGATGTGGATTCGGGCAGCATACTGCTCGACGGAAAAGATATCCGCGACATAACTTTAGCTTCGCTGCGCTCGAATATAGGCACGGTTCAGCAGGATGTCTACATGTTCTCCGGCACGGTCAGGGACAACATAGCCTACGGATGCCCGGGAGCTAGAAGAAAAAGAAGATATAATAGCCGCGGCGAAGCGAGCCGGGGCGCATGAATTTATAGAAGAGCTGCCAGAGGGCTACGACACATATGTCGGCGAGCGCGGAGTCAAGCTCTCCGGCGGTCAGAAACAGCGAATTTCAATCGCGCGCCTGTTTTTGAAAAACCCTCCGATAGTCATTCTCGACGAGGCGACGAGCGCGCTCGACAACGAGAGCGAACGCCTTGTTCAGCAGTCGCTCGAAGAGCTTGCAAAGGGGCGCACGGTCATAACTATTGCCCACAGGCTCACGACGATAAGAAACGCGGCGGAGATAGTCGTGCTGACAGAAGACGGCATCGCTGAGCAGGGCAGCCACCGCGAGCTCATGGCAAAGGGCGGCGTATACAGCGAGCTCTACAGCATGTATTCAATTGACTGATTTTTCCGAAAGGACGGATATAAAAATGCTTAAAAAAATATTTCACCTATCATCTCCCCGAGCTTCTCAAGATCCTCATGGAGATGGGACACAGCGACGAGATAGTTATCGGCGACGGCAACTTCCCCCGGCGGCGAGTATAGCTCAGCGCCTTGTGCGCCTCGACGGTCACGGAGTGCCCGAGGTTCTCGACGCGGTTTTTGAAGCTCATGCCCCTCGACACCTATGTTGACGCCCCCGTTGCGCTCATGGACAACAACGGCGACGGAGACCGCCCGGCAGTCTGGGACAAATACGAAGAGATAGTCAAAGCGAACGAGGGCGACAAGAACTTTGAGCTCATGGAGCGCTTCGCTTTCTATGACAGAGCGAGTAAGGCATACGCCGTCATCGCGACGGGCGAGACCGCCGTATACGCAAACATCATCCTCAAAAAAGGGCGTTGTAAAATAACTCGGAGGACTCTGCATCAATGGAAAAAAGAGTTTTGGCGTTCGACTTCGGCGCGTCGAGCGGACGCGCGATAATCGGGCATTTTGACGGGGAGAATATCCGCCTCGAAGAAGTTCACCGCTTCTCGAACGACCCCGTGAGCGTGAACGGCACGCTCTACTGGGATGTTCTGCGCCTGTTTTTTGAGATAAAGCAGGGACTGACAAAGGCGAAGCTCGCCGGCGGATTCGACAGCATCGGTATCGACACCTGGGGCGTTGACTTCGGGCTTTTGGACGAATTCGGCTGCCTGCTCGAAAATCCCATTCACTACGCGCGACGCGCACGGCGGGAATGATTGAAGAAGTGTTTAAAACAGTTCCCCGCGAGGAGCTTTACTCCCGCACGGGCATCCAGTTCATGGAGCTCAACACGATCTTCCAGCTCTGCGCGCTCAAAAATACCGCCCGCACATTCTCGACAGGGCGGATAAAATGCTGTTCATGCCCGATTTATTCGCCTATATGCTCACGGGCAGAAAGCAGACAGAATATTCAATAGCGACCACCTCACAGATGGTTGACATAAAGACAAAAGACTGGGCATACGACATTCTCGACCGCCTCGGCATCCCGTCGGGAATCCTCACGCCCATTGTGCCGTCGGGTACCGAAAACGGAATGCTCAGCACGGAGATATGCGAAGAGCTTGGGCTCGACCCCGTTAAAGTTGTCAGCGTATGCGGACACGACACGCAGTCGGCGATAACCGCCGTACCCTCTCAGCTCGACAGCTTCGCGTTTTGAGCAGCGGCACATGGTCGCTCTTCGGCACGGAAATACCCGCTCCCATTGTTAATAATACATCGCTCTCGATAAACATCACCAACGAGGGCGGCTACGGCGGCATGACCGGGCTGCTCAAAAATATAATCGGACTGTGGCTCATTCAGGAGCGCCGCAGGCAGTGGAAGCGCGAGGGCGAGGAATACAGCTACGCCGATCTCGAGCGCATGGCGCTCTCGGCGGAGCCGTTCAAGTGCTTCATCGACCCCGACTCCCCGAGTTCACGCCGCCCGGAGATATACCCGGCCGCGTGCGCGAATTCTGCCGCAAAACGGGTCAGTATGTCCCGCAGACAGTCGGCGAGATAATGCGCTGCATCTACGAGAGCCTTGCGATGAAATACCGCAGCACGTTCTCGATGATAAAAAGAATGCACCGGCAGGGACTATCCTGATATACATGTTATCGGCGGCGGCACGAAAGATACCCTGCTCTGCCAGATGACCGCGAACGCTGCAATGTCCCCGTGAAGGCGGTCCCGATAGAGGCGACCGTGCTCGGCAATATCGCCGTTCAGCTCCTGAGCTCCGGCGACATTCCGGATATCAAAAAGGCGAGGGAGATAATCTCGCGCAGCGAAGCATTACGCGAATATGCTCCGTGCGACACCGACAAATGGGCGGGCGCATATGAGAGCTTTTTGAAAATTCACAAATAAGTGTTGCGCCCGGTAGTGGCAACACAACATCGAAAGGATGACTGAAAAATGGCAAAAGCAAAGCTTGGAATCAGACCCATCATTGACGGCCGCTGGGGCGGAGTCAGAGAGAGTCTTGAGGAAAAGACGATGAACATGGCGCTCGCTGCCAAGAAGCTCATCGAAGAAAATGTGTTCTATTCGGACGGCACTCCCTTTGAGTGCATCATCTCCCCCCTGCACGATAGGCGGAGCAGCAGAAGCGGCAAAGTGCGCCGACTTCTTCTCGACTCAGAACGTCTGCGCGACCCTCTCCGTCACCCCCTGCTGGTGCTACGGCAGCGAGACGATGGATCTCGATCCCCTGACCGTCAAGGCAGTCTGGGGCTTCAACGGCACCGAGCGCCCCGGCGCGGTCTATCTCGCGGCGGTTATGGCGGCTCACGCGCAGAGAGGTCTGCCTGCGTTCTCGATTTACGGCAAGGATGTTCAGGATGTCACCGACAACTCCATCCCCGATGACGTTGCCGAGAAGATTCTCCGCTTCGCACGCTGCGCCGCGGCTGTCGGCCAGCTCAGAGGCAAGTCTTATGTCGGCATAGGCGCTGTCGCAATGGGTATCGCAGGCTCGTTCTGCGACGCCGATTTCTGGCAGGAGTATCTCGGCATCCGCGCCGAGTGGGTCGACATGGTCGAAGTTACCCGCCGCGTCGAGCTCGGCATCTATGACCACGAGGAATATGAGCGCGCGCTCAAGTGGGTCAAAGAAAACTGCCCCTGAGGGCTTCGACAAGAACCCCGAAAATATCAGACACACCCCCGAGCAGAAAGAGAAGGAGTGGGAGTTCGTCGTCAAGATGACTCTTATCTGCCGCGACATCATGCTCGGCAACGATAAGCTCAACGATGTCCGCCCCGTCGGCGCAGAGGCTGAGCACTCGGGTCCCAAGGACGGCTGGCACGAAGAGGCTCGGCCGCAACGCCATACTCGGCGGCTTCCAGGGTCAGCGCCAGTGACCGATTTCATGCCCAACGGCGACTTCACCGAGGCTATGCTCAACACCACCTTCGACTGGAACGGCAAGAAAGAGCCGCTCACTTTCGCTACCGAGAACGACGGTCTCAACGGTCTGTCGATGCTTCTGGGCAAACTCGTCACCGGCAGAGCGAGCCTGTTCGCCGATGTTCGTACATACTGGAGCCCCGACGCTGTTGAAAGAGTCTGCGGCATGCGCCCCGAGGGCGTTGCCAAGGACGGCTTCATCCACCTCATCAACTCCGGCGCCGCCGCGCTTGACGCCACCGGCGTCTGCAAGGACAAGCGACGGCAACGCGGTCATGAAGGAGTGGTGGAACGTCACCGACGAGGATATCAACGCTATGCTCAAGGCTACCGACTGGTGCCCCGCAGACCTCGGATATTTCAGAGGCGGCGGATACTCCTCGCACTTCAAGACTCAGGCTGTCATGCCCATGACAATGATAAGAGTCAACATCATCAAGGGTCTCTGGCCCGGTGCTTCAGATAGCTGAGGGCTACACCGCCACCCTGCCCGATGAGATACACAACAAGCTCGACATGCGCACCGACCCGACCTGGCCGACCACCTGGTTTGCTCCGAGACTCACCGGCAAGGGCGCGTTCAAGGATGTCTACTCCGTCATGGCAAACTGGGGCGCAAACCACGGCGCTATCAGCTACGGCCACATCGGCAAAGACCTCATCACGCTCGCGAGCATGCTCAGAATCCCCGTTGCGATGCACAACGTCGCCGACGAGGACATCTACCGCCCGCACGCCTGTCCGCGTTCGGCACGAAGGATCTCGAGAGTGCAGACTACAGAGCCTGCGCCGCCTACGGTCCGCTGTATAAATAAGATAAAATAAAAAGTTCCGTCCGGGAAACCGGGCGGAATTTTTTATGTGCCGACTAAAACTGATAATCATGCTTAAGCCCAATCACTTTGATTATCAAAATAATCGTATTTATTACTTTATTCGTTGTTATTTTGCAAATCCATTATATGTAGAAAATCCGGAGCATGTAGACCGCCATTGCTATTGCTAAATCGCTATTTCCGCAATTGTTTTTATCTGCAATTGCTTTCAGCTCTTCTATGACGGTATCATGGGGTACCAATTCACTTCCACTTGATTCTACAACTTTTGAATTACCTCAGGCAATACCATGCACATTTTGATAGAAGGCATCTTCCTGCCCAGTTACAAGTTCATAAAATTGGTCAAGACTCACCCTGCGAATAAGCCTATGTCCCATTCTTTGACCATCAACAGAAGTTTCCCATTTAATGTTCTGCGATTTTTTGGCAATAGCTTCGACAAGGAAAGCAAGCGCAATCATCATCTTTCAAAAGCTGATTCTGCATTTTTTATAAAGGTTTTTCCGGATGCGGATGAGTTCATCGTGTTGTGCTTATTTTTCATCTCAACATATACGGTATGAACAATCGACTTATCCGGCAAAACGATTCCATCGGGGTTAGTATAAATAACATCCCAGCCGCCTTCCTCTCCATTCCGCGGCACATGGCAATTTGTTACATACTGAAAATCTGCTGATGGAAATAACCGATATCATTATTATTAGATTTATCCCGCTGACGAAAAATTTCATTACTTATAGTTTCTTCCCATGTTGCTCGATATACGGTTTTGTCAAAAATCAACTTAACAGGGTCAACAATGTTGCGATTAAATCTTTTTAAATCAAACGATTCCAGCTTGTCACCATATTTCTTTTGAATGTTGACCTGACATGATCCGTAAACTCTTGTTCTGTGATGAATGATTTCATATATTCTTTGGCGATATCCTGGGGTATATCTCTCCAATATCCGCCGGGCGGTACTAATTCAAAAATTTTTCTTTTATATTCTGAATATTTGCCACCCTTGCTTTTTGGGCAGTTTAGCAAAACATCTCTCAATACAGGTTTGTAATTATGCGGTTCGGGAAATTTGAAATGAATAGAATTTGATAAATCATTGCGTATTCCGATGGTTATAAGTCGTTCTCGCTTTTGTGCGACACCGTAATCCCATGCATTTAAAACTTTATATTTAATATTATATCCACAGTTTTCAAATATTTCTCTTATTACTTTAAATGTTTTTCCTTTATCGTGTGTAAGAAGTCCACGAACATTTTCAAACAAATCTGCCCGCGGCGCTTTTTTTGACAGTTTTTTGCCGGCTTCGGGAAGTTTTTTCTTTTATTTGGGAGCGCGGATAAATATTTTCTGCGGCGTGTGCCGCTTCGCGGTTTTTTAAAATTTTTTGCTATTACATTGTAATCATCAATTTTTGCTATATAATTGAATGGATAGATTGGGGCTTTGTTTATGAAAAGCCGCGAAGGGAGAAAATTTGTAATGAGCGACAGAACATACGTCTTATCATACGACATCGGCACGACGGGCGTCAAAACCTGTCTGTTTGAAGTTGAAGATGAAATAAAGCTGATCGCTGCGGAGATGGAAGGCTATTCGCTGACCGTTTATCCGGACGGCGGCGCAGAGCAGGATCCCGACGAGTGGTGGAGCGCGATATGCAACACCACGAAGAGACTCATGAATTCAACGAGCGTGAGCACTTCGGAGATAGCCGGCATATCCTTCTGCTCCCAGATGCAGGGTCTCGTGCTCGTCGACAAGGACGGCCAGCCCGTGCGCAAGGCGATGAGCTACATGGATCAGCGCGCAAAGAAGCAGATAAAAGAACTCATGGCTTACGGTCCGCAGATTGCGGGAGCTTATATTCCGAAGCTTCTCAAGTCTCTGCAGATAACCGGCGCCGTGTCCGCGAGCGTCAAGGATCCCGTATACAAATATAAATGGGTCGAGGAGAACGAGCCCGACAACTTCGCGAGAACCTATAAGTGGCTCGACGTCAAAGAATACATAATCTGCCGCATGACCGACAAGTTCGTCATGACGCGTGACTCGGCTTTTCGGCACTCTGCTCTACGATGTCCCGCAAGGGGCAAGGAGGGCTGGAGCCCCGAGATGCTCAAGATGTTCAACGTCAAGCCCGAGCATATGGCTGAGATAATCGACTCCACCGCTCTCGTCGGCGGTCTTACCGAAAAGGCTGCGGACGATCTCGGACTGTGCGAGGCACGCCCGTATTCGGCGGCGGCGGAGACGCTTCGCTCATCGGCGTCGGCGCGGGCGCAGTCGGCATGGGCGACACGCACATCTACTGCGGCACCTCCGGCTGGGTATCCACCGTTGTTGACAAGAATATAGTCGACACGAGCGCGATGATCGCCGCGATAATCGGCGCGCAAAACGGCAGACTCAACTACTTCGCGGAGCTTGAGACCGCCGGTAAATGCCTCGGAGTGGGTCAAGGATCACCTTGCCCTCGATGAAATTGACATATTCCTCGAGAAGACCGATGTCGCCTCCTCGAAGGAGTCCATATTCACGAGCCTTTACGACTACATGTCGCATGTTATAAACAAGACCCCCCGCAGGCTGCGGCGGAGTTATCTTCACCCCGTGGCTGCACGGCAACCGCTGCCCGTTCGAGGATCCGAACGCCCGCGGAATGTTTCTTCAACATCAGCCTTGAGACCGGCAAGACCGAGCTCATCCGCGCCGTTGTTGAGGGCACTTGCATGCACCTGCGCTGGTTCCTTTGAGACCGAGGACAAAAAAGACCAAGACCTCCGATGTTCTCCGCTTTGTCGGCGGCGGCGCTCTCTCCGACGTCACCAGCCAGATACTCGCGGACTGCACGGGCAGAACGGTCGAGGTCGTTGCAAGCCCGCAGAACGTCGGCGCAGTCGGCGCGGCGGTCATCTCCGCAGTCGGTCTGGGGCATGATAGGCAGCATCGAAGAGGCGAAGAAACTTCGTCCCGGCGAAGAAGACGTTTATCCCGAACCCCTCGCTCAAGCCCATATATGACAAGAACTTCGCAGTCTTTAAGAACCTCTACAAGAGCAACAAGGAGAATTTTTGCGGCTCTCAACGGCTGATAAACGGTTCAAACCGCCTTTTGTGTCAATCATATCTTCGATTCCGCACTTGAAAAAAGTGCAATACCCTGTGTTATACTGAAACAGGCAATAATTTTCGGACGATAAGGACGAAGGGAAGGTCTTAAAGAATGAAGAAAATCATCTCGGCTCTGCTCATCTGTATGCTCGCGGCAGTCTGCCTTTTCACCGGCTGCTCAAAAGCAAAGGGACTCAAAGTCAAGGACAGCAGCGGCAACGACCGCGTGCTAGTGACCGACGAAAACGGCAAGCCCGTCTATGACGAGGCAGGCAATATTGTCATTGTCGACACGGACGAAAAGGGCAAAGGCAAAGAAGGACGAAAAACGGCGAGCAGGCAACAAACGCCATCGCGCTCGATTATCTTCTCGTCTCCGGCAAGAACGCCTACTGCAGATATTTTCACATTCACCCAGCCCTCCGGCTACGATATGTCGGCGGTCGGCACCGCGATAACCCTCACCAAGGGCGACGAGACCATCGACATAATTTATGACACCGAAAAGAGCGTCGATGACAAGTCCGCCGATATCGGCAAGGTCATCTCTTCGCTCAAGGAGCAGGGCTTCAACCCTGAGGTCAACGACGAGACGAAGACCCTCTGCGGCGAGGACGCAAAGTTTACGGAGATAAAGGTCTCCGCAAACGGCAAGAGGCGTTCATAGTCTCCGCCCTGTTCGAGAAGAACGGCGTGACCTATGCCTGCACCTACAAAACTTCAAAAAGCCGGCGCAAACACCGGAGATTTTGAATCAATTGTCAATTCTATTTCGTTCAGATAACAGACGATAAAAAGTATTCTGACTGTTGAAAAGGAGAACAGTATGTTATTTTCACTTGATATCGGTATCGATTTGGTACCGCGAACACCCTCGTGTTCGTAAAAAGGTAAGGGCATCGTTATAAGAGAGCCCTCCGTCGTTGCGGTCGATCAGAAGTACAATCCGCCCAGAGTCGTTGCCGTCGGCACAGAAGCCAGGGAGATGATCGGCAGAACTCCCGGCTCCATAACCGCAGTCCGTCCCTCAAGGACGGCGTTATCGCCGACTTCGACATCACCGCGGATATGCTCAAGGCTTTCATAAAGAAGGTCACGAAGAACTCCCCGCTCGCGAGAGTCCGCGTTATGATCTGCATCCCCTCGGGCGTTACCGGCGGCGTTGAGAGAAACGCTGTCAACGACGCCGCGAGAAGCGCAGGCGCAAAAATATGTCAGTCTCATTGAGGAGCCCATGGCCGCCGCTATCGGCGCGGGTCTCCCGGTGTCCGAGCCAACCGGAAGCATGGTCGTCGACATCGGCGGCGGCACGAGCGAAGTTGCCGTTATCTCCCTGGGCGACGTTGTTACCTCGAACTCCGCAAGAGTCGCGGGCGACAATTTTGATGAGTCCATCATCAACTACATCAAGAAGAAATACAACCTGCTCATCGGCGAGAGAACCGCTGAGGATATCAAGATAAAGATCGGCTCCGCCTATCCCTACGAGGGCGAAGGCGCGATGAACATCAAGGTAGCCGTAACCTCATGGACGGTCTGCCGAAGAACATCGAGATCTCCGCGGAGGAGATCAGAGAGGCTCTGTCCGACTCCGTCAATCAGATCCTCGATGTCATCAAGGCTACCCCTTGAGAAGACTCCCCCCGAGCTCGCTGCGGACATTATCGACCACGGCATCATGCTCACCGGCGGCGGCGCTCTGCTCAGAGGTCTCGACAAGCTCATTGCCGCCGAGACCCGCATCCCCGTTCTCGTCGCGGAGAGTCCGCTCGACTGCGTCGTTGACGGAACAGGCATCTGCCTCGAGCATCCGCTCGATAAATAAACGCCTTTTCGCGGGTCGCTCTGCTTTCCGCAGACGGCCCGCGTTCTCGCAGGCTTACAAAAACTATGCGGCACAACGGTTTTTTCTGCCTTTCTGCATACTTTTGCAAACCCGCGGGATTTTTGCGTTGTATAGACTTTACTTCTTCCAAGCAAAGGAGAGACTCAATTGAAGTTTTACAAATCCAGAACATTCAAAATATTTGTCGGCGTGCTCGTCGTGCTGATTATCGGCGTTGCGGCGGCAGCGGCGATGCATTCGGGCTCTTCGCCCGCAAGTTCCGTGATAAGCACGGTGTTTTCGCCGCTTCAGCGCGCGTCGTCGTTTTGGCGCAGAAGTTTTCGGCTTTCTCGATAAACTTCAAGTCCTCCGCCACGCTCTCGAAGCAGGTAGATGAGCTGAACAAAAGAAATCGAGGATCTTCAGAGCCAGCTCGTTGACTACGAGCAGATGAAGAGCCAGAACGCGCTCTACAAAGAATTCCTCGAGCTCAAAGAGAGCCACAAGGACTACAAATTCTGCGAGGCGTCGGTGGTCGGCAGAGATGCGGCGAACCCGCTCTCCGCTTTTGTCTTGAATCGCGGAAGCAATGACGGAATCGCCGTCAACGACCCCGTTATCTACGGCAAATATCTCGTCGGCGTCGTCACATCCGTGACCCTCACGCAGTGCACGATAAAACTATACTCAACCCGAGCGTCAACACCAGCGCATATGAGATCCGCACGCGCGACCTCGGCTTTGTCACAACGACTGCGGCATACGCCAAGAACGGACTCTGCACCATGCCCGGTCTTTCGAGCTCAACGGCGGTCTCCCCGGCGGAATCGTCTGCACATCGGGAGTCGGCGGCATCTATCCGCGCGACTTAATTATAGGCACGGTCACAAAAGTCGAGGACTCCGACACGGGACATCTCCGCGACCGCGATAATCAAGCCCGGCGCGGACATAGCTTCGATAACAGATGTTTTTATAATCACCGAGTTCGAGGGTCAGGGTTCGAGCGTCACAGAGTAACAAATTTATCGAAAGGGACTTGTCTATGGGTCTCACAGCCGAAAAGAAAAGACTTATAATCCGCCGCGTGATTTTCGCAGTGCTGCTGATTTTCTGCGCCGTTATCCAGAATACGCCGGGACTTCTGCCCGAGCCGTTCGGCGCGCATCAGCTCGCAGTGACGGTCATGGTGGTCTGCATCGCGATGTTTGAGCGCGAGACTGCGGGCATGCTCCTCGGTCTGCTCGCGGGCGTAGTGCTCGACGACCGGCGGCACCCAGGGCATAAATGCCATTTTGCTGACTGTAATCGGTCTCGTGTGCGGAATGCTCGTCAACAACATGATAAGAAACAACATCGTCACCGCGCTGATTTTCTCCGCGCTGGCGCTGCTTGTGCATACATTCGTCTACTGGATAGTGTTCGTCGCCGCGCAGGAGTCCACGGCGGCAGGCTGCTGCTAACCTTCTGCCCGCCGAGCGTGCTCTACACAGTGATATTCACGCCGCTTTGGTTCTTAATAACAAGAGGCATCAGCAGGCGGCTGCCCAGCGAAGTAAAAAAAGATAAGAGAAAGGAGAAAGCCCGATGGATTCAAAGAGACTTGCGATAAGGCGCATTGCCCTGCCCTGCATACTGCTCGCGTTCATACTTGTCTTTGTCGGCGTGCTCGTCAAAGTTCAGCTCGTTGACGGCGAGAAATATGCGAGCGCCGTCAACACCGCGAAGCAGACTACCGTCACCATTCATGCGGCGCGCGGCGAAATAGTCGACCGCAACGGCAAACCCATAGTCGAGAACCGCCAGGGCTACTCCATAGTTTTCAACTATTCATATTTTCCCTCGAAGAAAAGAGAACGCCGAGAGGAATTCTATAATAATCTCGCTCATCAGACTTTTGAAGCGAACAACACCGAGTGGGAGAACGACCTGCCGATAGTCATTGACGCTTCGGGCGGACTCGTCTATAAAGCCGACAGCGAAAAAGAAATCGAGGTCATGAAAGGCAAGGACTACTTGAACCTCAACTCCTACGCCACGGCGCAGAACTGCTACGACGCGATGGTCGAGATGTTTGAGATCGACCCCAGCTTATTCGCTCAGGGACGGCCTGAAAATCGCGGCGGTTCGCTATCAGATGCTCCTGAACGGCTTCGGAGTCAGCAACTCTTATACTTTCGCCGAGGATGTCAGCGATGTGCTCGTCGCAAAGTTAAAGAGAACAGTGCAACTTTCAAGGGCGTTGACGTTGAGGTCGTGCCCTACAGACACATTGTCGACGGCACCCTCGCCGCACATATTATAGGCACCGTCGGCAAGATAAACGCCGAGGAATACGCCGAGCTCAAAGAAAAGGGCTACGGTATGAACGACATGGTCGGCAAGAGCGGAATCGAATACTCGATGGAAGAGTATCTTCGCGGCACGGACGGCGAAAAAGGTCGTCACCGTAGACCCGGACGGCAACGTCTCCGAGACGGTTACGAAAGAGCCCGTTCAGGGCGCGACGGTCGTGCTCACCATTGACGCTGACATGCAGAAGCTCGCGCAGGACACCTTTGCGAAATGGACGGAAAACTACGCAAAATCCTCAAAGAACAAATACGGAGTTCCCGCCGCGGGCGCGCTCGTTGTCAATGACCCGAACACGGGCGAGATTCTGACTATTCTCAGCTATCCGACCTATGATCTGAACACCTACAGCGAGAAATACTCGGAGCTGAGCAAAGACGAGCGCACTCCGCTCTGGAACAGGGCGCTGCGCAGCACCTACGCCATCGGCTCGACCTCGAAGCCCTCGGTCGCCATAGCGGCTATTGAGGAGGGACTCACAAACCGCGACAGGGTCATCCGCTGCACGAGGGAGTTCAAATACCTCGACCACACATTCTACTGCAACATCAACCACAAAGACCGAAACCTGACGCTCAGAACCGCGCTCCAGGATTCGTGCAACATATATTTCTACACCTGCGGCGAGGAGCTCGGAGTCAGCAGGCTCAACGAATACCGCTCCATGCTCGGGCTCGGCGTCAAGACCGGCGTTGAGCTGACCGAGGCGGAGGGCATTGAGGACAGTCCCGAGTACCGCGAAAGCATCGGTCAGACATGGCTGCCCGGCTATCTGATCCTTTCGTCCATCGGCGAAGGTGGTACGCGCTTCACGCCCATCCAGCTTGCAAACTACGTCGCCACGATAGCAAACGGCGGCACGAGGTACGAACAGCATCTCATCAAATCGGTCAAGAGCGCCGACTATTCCGAGACGCTCGTTGAAAGACCCCGAAAGTCGCGCTCGAGACGGGCATATCGAAATATGCCATCGACTGCGTCACCGAGGGCATGGAGTACGTTGTCAACAACAACCGTATTATACAGTCGGCTCTCAAAGGGACTCGACGTCCAGACCGCCGCAAAGACCGGTACTTCCGAAGAGAACAGAAAGATAAACGGCGTCAACCAGGTTATCAACAACGGTCTTTATATCACCTTCGCGCCAAGCAAAAACGCCGAGATATCCATGGCGTTTATCTGCGAGGGCGTCTACGGATCGTCCTCCCTCGCGCAGATCGCAAAGCCGATATACGAATACTACTTCAACAGCTCGCAGACGGCAGCCGCGCCGCAGAGCGAGAATACTCTTCTGGGGGTGATTAGATTAAATGGCTGAAAAAATAGTTATCGCCTCCGGCAAGGGCGGCGTCGGTAAATCATCTCTGACGGCCGGACTTGCGCGCGCGCTGAGCGGCGCCGGCAAGCGCGTGCTCATGCTCGACATGGACATCGGACTTCGCAGCCTCGATCTGATTTTCGGCACCCAGAAAGACGTGCTCTTCGACTGGGGCAATGTTATCGACGGCGGATGCGAGCCGAATCAGGCGGCACTCGCCGCGGGCGGTCGATGCTGATGACTGCGCCGATGCGCATGTCCGACTCGTTCACCAAAGAGAGCATGAAAGAGCTTGCAGACAAGCTCGCCAAAGACTACGACTATATTTTTTGACGCTCCGGCGGGGCTCTCCGACGGATTCGAGCTCGCCTGCGCCGCAGCGGACAGGGGCATTGTCGTCTCCACCGCCGACGCGGTATGCGTGCGAAGCGTCAACATAACAGCAGGCGCGATGCGCAAACTCGGGCTTTCGGACATAAGGCTCGTCATCAACCGCTTTGACGAAAAGGCTGTATGCAAAAAGAAGCTGCTCAACATCGACGATGTCATTGACGCGGTATGCGTTCAGCTAATCGGCATCGTACCCGAGGACGCGGCGGTGTCGCACTGCGCGGTGCGCGGCGAACCGCTCCCGGCATCGAGCGCGGCGGCAAAAGCGTTTTCGCGCATAGCCAAAAAGAATCGACGGCGGCGAAGCACCGCTGTTGGGGTGAAAATTGATGTGCCTGAGGCAAAGGTAACATTGCAAAATACTATCAATTGGTTGTAGGAACGGATATCATTCACCCGCAAACCCCGTACAATTTTATTGGCGCGCATTTGTAGGGTGCGGCGACTCGACGCACCTATGCCGCGACAGCGGCACAAAGTCTTCGTAAATATTTATTTTGCTGACTGTAGGGGGCGAACTTCGTTCGCCTGCTTTTGAAGTCTATATCGAGACAAAGCGGCTGAGAGATTGCTACGCTTGCACCATCTCAACAAAACGCCGTGACGCTCACGCGTCAAAGGGTCGTCGAGGTCGCCGACCCCTACAAACCGCGTTGAATAAAATTGTGCTATTTTGTAATATTGCCGAATTACCACCCACGCCACAACTCAAATCAGGAGAAACGTCATGAAAAAACCGCGTTCCAAGAAAAAAAATAATAATTTCGTCCTCTGCGTGCTTCTTGCGCTCGCGGTGCTGACCCCGTGCGTGATAAACGCCGTTGTGATGCTCAGCGCGAGCAAAGTATATAATCAGCGCGGACGAGGCGGCGGGACGCGGGCGGACTGCGTATTGGTGCTCGGCGCAAAGGTCAACTCCAACGGCACGCTGAGCCATATGCTCGAGGACAGAATGAGCACGGGCGTTGATTTATATCAATCCGGCGCGGGCAAAGATCCTCGCCAGCGGCGACCATGGCAGGGATTCATACGACGAGGTCAACCATATGAAACAATACGCCGTCGGCAGAGGCGTTGACCCCGACGATGTGTTCCTCGACCATGCGGGCTTTTCAACATATGAGTCGATGTACCGCGCCCGCGATGTTTTTGAAGTCAAGAGCGCAATAGTCGTCACGCAGAAATACCACCTCTACCGCGCGGTCTACAATGCGCGCCGCCTGGTATCGACGCCTACGGCGTTGCGGCGGACAAGCGCGTCTACGGCAAGCCCGTATATAATTTTGTGCGCGAGAGCCTCGCCCGGTGCAAGGACTTCTTTATGTGCATTTTTCAAGCCCGAGCCGACTTATCTCGGCGAGGTTATCCCGATAAGCGGCAGCGCGTCGCTCTCGGACGACACCGAATACTGACAGTTTCAAGGAGAAAGATATATGCGACTTGGCATTTTCGGCGGCACCTTCAATCCGCCGCACATGGGGCACATAAGGCTTGTTACCGCTATCGCGGACAAGCTGCAGCTCGACCGTGTTCTCATTATTCCGGCGTCGGTTCCGCCGCACAAGCACGTCTTGAACCTTGCTCGCAGCAGGGACAGATTCGAGATGTGCCGCCTGAGCTTTGAGGGCGACCGTCGGTTTTCCGTCTCGGACACGGAGCTTCGCCGCGTCGGCAAGAGCTACACCTACGACACGCTCTGCGAGATAAAGCGCGAATACCCGGACGCCGAGCTGTTTTGATAGTCGGCTCTGATATGCTCGCGACATTCGACGAGTGGTACCGCTATCACGACATACTCATGATGTGCACCCTCTGCGCCGCCTCGCGCAAGCACGGCTTCGTGCCCGAGCTCGAGGGCAAGTTCACGCCGGAGGAAACAGAAAAGATAAAATTCATCGAGATTCCGGTCTTTGAAGTAAGCTCGACCATCATTCGCCGCAGGATCTCCGAAAAAGAGAGCACGCAGGGACTTCTCGCCGACGGCGTGCGCGACTATATCGAAAAGAAAGGGCTTTACACTTGAACGTACCCGAGAAATACAAAGAATATGACGAGTTGCTGAAAACTAAGCTCGACGACTACAGATATATCCACTCGCTCGGCGTTGCAAAGAGCGCCCGGCACCTGCCGAGCTATACGGCGCAGCCCCGAAAAGGCTTATTTTGCGGGCTTCTGCACGATGTGATGAAGAACGCAGCGCCCGAAGAGCAGTTGCA
>VOFC01006778.1_pt1 | contig 29832 bp, 45 predicted proteins | sample 5384161 | NCBI WGS metagenome assembly VOFC01 (sample SAMN12384722, study PRJNA508395) | human gut metagenome | isolation source: healthy gut B | host: Homo sapiens
GACCTAAGATAACAGCAAAAACAAAACCACCCTAACGGGTGGTTTTGCTTTTGCTGGGCTTCATTCTGCCGTCGCCGGCCATGAGGGCGGTCATCTCCTCCCGATGCGCTCAGTGGGAACGGCGGCTCACAAGGGGCCTCATGGCGATAGACATGAGCTTCATGGGATTGTCGTCCGCCGCAACACGGTTGGAGCTGAGCGCGCCGCAGCGCTTGCAGCGGTGGATGATCGCCCACTCGCCGCCCTTGCGTACCCAGACCGCCACCGGCTCCATGATGCCGCCGCAGTCGGCAGCCCGGTCGCCGGGCTCGATGTCTACGTGCAGGCTGGAGAGGCAGTTGGGGCAGTGGTTGCGGTGGTCGCTGCCGGCGTTCTGCGGGTGTGCATAGGCGGTCGCAGACCTTGCAGGTGAAGGTGTCATTGCAGGGATGGTTCTTGTAGTAGCCTTTTTCAAAAGTCTTCCGCTTGTTTTCGCGGTTCATGGTGTTTCCTCCTGAAGATGTGTTTTTCATGCTCCGGGAGGAATGGCGCCATCGATCGACAAGGGCAGGCGTGTTTGCTCTTGTCCGAAGACCTCCCGGTCAGGCCACACGCTCCAGTGTCAAAGTATTGAGATTCAAACGCGTCTCCTTAATAAAATGTGTATTGTGCCCTGTGGGCACTGACGACAGGGTACTCTCCGCGCCGCCGTTTGTCAAAGCCTACGCGTGCCTGAACACCTTTTTCTCCAACGCAAAGATGCGCGGACTGAAGGTGTCCGGCTCCATCGTATCATACGTCTCGCGGTAGATCTCCATACGGCTGTCCACCGCGTCGATCAGGCTCAGCAGCTCCGCCTCGGCGCACAGGGGCGCACCGCCGCGCCGAACTCCGGCTCACCGTGGTGAGAGAGGATCAGGTGCTGCAGCAGCACGGACTTCTCCTCCGGCGCCCAGCGGGCGGCAGTCTCGCCGTCCTGCGCTCCCCCGCATGACCAGGTGCCCCCAGCAGCTGCCCCTTAATGGGTAATCCGTGGCCAGACCCAGCTGCGAAAACGCCACGAACTCCTGCGCCTTGGCCATATCGTGGAGCAGCGTCCCCCGTCAGCAGCAGGCTGCGGTCGATCGTCTCCGGGTACATTCCCGCCAGGAAGTCGCGATCTTCACCATGTTGGCGGTGTGCATCAGCAGGCCACCCAGAAAGGCATGGTGTACGCTCTTGGCGGCGGGGATGGACGCGAGGCGTCTCCCCGTGGGCCTCCAGCATGGCCTCGGCCACGGCACGGTAGTCCGGGTCCGTAATGGAGGCCGGCGCAGGATCCTCCATCGCCGCGCCGCAGTCGATAGGCGCAGTGGGCACCAGGGCGGACACATCCACCGGATCCTCCTGGGCCGCCTGACGGATACGCGCGGCGGTGAACTGCGCGGTGCCCCGATACTCACCCACGGTACCCCCGCACCTTGACCACGGTGCCCTCGTCGGCGGCGGTCAGCGGCCCGGTATAGTCCCAGACCTTCAGCTCCATCGTGCCGGTACGACTATTTCTCCGGCATGATCTGCCTGCGCGACGGCGGCACCCAGATGCCCTGAGATGATCCGCCGGTACTCCACCAAGGGCATTATAAGGCTTCTACAACGTGTTCGTGTGCGTGCTGCTGCTGCTGGTGGGCGCTGTGTTCATCTACACCCCCGGCGACATCGCCGCCACGCAGCTCTTTGGCTTTGACGGCAAGGCTACGCTCCGTCTCCACGTGGGTCATCTACGGTGTCATCTTCCTGTATTATCTGATCGCCACCGTGTTCCCCATCGACGCCATCATCGGCAAGATCTACCCCATCTTCGGCGGTATCCTGCTGTTCTCCGCCATCGGCATCTTCATCGGCATCTTCGTCACCGGTATCCCCTGATGAACATCTGGGACAGCTGGGCTGCTCCCGTGCTGAGCCTCACCGGTGCTGACGGCACCGTGGGTACGTTCACCTACGCGGACTACTTCTCCACCAAGCACTTCCTCCCCATCTTCTTCGTCACCGTGGCCTGCGGCATGCTGTCCGGCTTCCATTCCACCCAGACGGCCATCATCTCCCGCACCATGAAGAGCGAGAAGCAGGGCCGCAACACCTTCTATAACATGATGGTGCTGGAAGGCTTCATCGCCATGGTTTGGGCTGCCGGCGCTATGGGCGTGTACAACCTGGCTTTGCAGGAGCCCAATGCCGGGCTGGCTACCGGCACCGTGGGCGTGGTGTGCAAGTACATGCTGGGCCATGTGGGCGGCATCATCGCTCTGATCGGCGTTATCGTTCTGCCCATCACCTCCGGCGATACGGCTCTGCGTGCTCTGCGTCTGAGCCTGTCTGAGACGCTGCACATCGACCAGTCCACCAACGGCAAGCGCATCAAGCTGGCTGTGCCCATCTTCGCGCTGGTCATCGCCATCCTCGTGTTCGCCAAGACCAATGCCGACGGCTTCAACATCCTGTGGCGTTACTTCGCCTGGTCCAACCAGACGCTGTCCCTGTTCGCCTTCCTGGGCATCACCGCGTGGATGTTCGAGAACGGCAAGGGCAAGTGGGCTTGGATCCCCATGATCCCCGGCTGCTTCTACACCTTCATCTGCGTCACCTACATCGCCAACGCCGAGATCGGCTTCAACATTCCCTGGACGCCCGCCTACATCATCGGCGTGGCCTGCGCTGTGGCGTATGTGGTAGCCTGCTGCATGTACGGCAAGAAGCGTGCTGCTAAGCTGCTGGCCAAGTAAGTTCTCTCCTCTCCTCAAATTCGGTATAGCAAATAACGTACAAAACATGAGGACGGCATATGCCGTCCCTTGTGTTTTTTTCTCCGGCTGGTATAATCCCTTATCAAAACGAAGGGAGTGCGCTCCATGAAACGCTGTCTTGTCCTCTCCGACTCATTCAAAGGCACGCTGTCCTCCCCGGACATCTGCCGCATCGCCCGCAGTCTCCATATCCCCGGCTGGCACATCGACGCCCTGCCGGTGGCCGATGGCGGCGAGGGCACCACAGACTGCTTTCTGGATGCCTGCGACGGACAGCGTATCGCCCTTCCCGTGTCCGGTCCCTTTGGCGGCACTATCGATGGCTTCTACGGCCTGCTGCCAGACGGCACGGCGGTGGTGGAGTGCGCCGCAGCAGCGGGTCTGCACCAGGCCGAGGCCGTCCCGACCCGGAGGCGGCCACCACCTACGGTGTGGGACAGCTTCTGGCCCACGCGCTGGATCACGGCGCAAAGCGCCTGATCCTGGGTCTGGGCGGCAGCTGCACCAACGACGGCGGCTGCGGTGCGGCCGCGGCGCTTGGCGTTCGGTTTTACGACCGGCAGGGCCGCGGCTTCGTGCCCACCGGCGGCACGCTGGCGGACATCGAGGCTATCGACCTGTCCGGGCGGCATCCCGGCCTGCGGCCCGGTGTGCTGACGGTCATGCGACATCGACAACCCCCTGTACGGCGAAACCGGCGCAGCGTACATCTTCGCTCCGCAAAAGGGCGCGGACGATGCCTGTGTGCAGCGTCTGGACGCGGGGCTTCGGCACCTCGCCGCGGTGCTGCATGCACAGCTGGAGCGCGGAGGTGGATACCCTCCCCGGCGGCGGCCGGCGGCTTCGGCGCGGGCTGCGCTGCGCTGTTGTGCGGTGCCCTGCGCTCCGGTATCACGACGGTGCTGGACACCGTGGACTTCGACCGCCGCGCAGTGGGCTGCGACCTGGTGGTCACCGGCGAGGGGTTCCTTTGATGCCCAAAGCCTGGGCGGCAAGGCCATCAGCGGCGTGGCAGGCCGGTGTCAGAAGCTGCGTGTCCCCGCTGCCGTGCTGGCCGGGCGTGTGGCACTGACACCGGAGCAATGGGCACCGCTGGATCTGCGGGCCGTCCGCAGTATCAACCCCGCCGGGGCGACCCTTGAGGACGCCCGGGTCAACGCCGCCGCTTATTACCGGACGGCACTGGAAACGCTGCTGAAGGAGTGGAAGTGATATGGCACAGGTCATTGAGATACACGACTTTTCCGACCCGGCGCTGGACGTCTACGCCCGGGCCACGGAAAACCAGCTGGTCAACCGGGCCGACCCGGCCAACGCCCTGTTCATCGCCGAGAGCCCGCTGGTCATCGGCCGTGCGCTGGACGCCGGGTGCGTACCGGTGTCGTTCCTGATGGAGCCGCAGCACATCACCGGCAAAGGCGCCGAGATACTGGGTCGCTGTGACCCGGACCTCCCCGTCTACACCGCCTCCCTGGAGGTGCTGACGCAGCTCACCGGCTTCCACCTGACCAGCGGGATGCTGTGCGCCATGTGCCGCCCGCCCCTGCCCTCTGTGGCGGAGGTGTGCGCCAGCGCCCGGCGCATCGCCATACTGGAAAATGTGATGAACCCCACCAACGTGGGCGCCATTTTCCGCTGCGCGGCCGCCCTGGGCATGGACGCCGTCCTGCTGACCACAGAGGGCAGCGACCCCCTGTACCGCCGGGCTTCCCGGGTAAGCATGGGTAATGTATTCCTGGTGCCATGGACCTATCTGCCGGAGGGCGACTGGACGGCGGCACTGCACGATCTGGGCTTCACCACCGCGGCCATGGCCCTGCGGGAGGACTCCCTGCGGCTGGATGACCCACGCCTGTTGTCAGCGGAGAGGCTGGCGGTGGTGCTGGGCACCGAGGGGGACGGCCTGGCCGGCAGCACCATCGCCCACTGCGACTACACGGTGATGATCCCCATGAGCCACGGGGTGGACAGCCTGAATGTAGCTGCCGCGGCTGCCGTAGCCTTCTACCAGTTGGGCCTGCAATGCCAATAAGCGAATAAATATCCCCCGGCTCCGCCGGGGATACACTGTATTTACAGGAACTTGTCCAGCTCCCGTTCCACATTGTCCATTTTCTTCACTTGGGGATGTTCCACACGGTAGCCGGACTTAATGACCATATCCAGCGTCCGCAGGGCGGTCAGATCGGCCAGCGGATCCGCCGCGCAGACGATCATATCCGCGCACTTGCCCGGCTGGATGGAGCCGGTCTCGCCGGCAATACCCGCCAGCGCCGCATTGCCCAGCGTGGCGCTGTGCAGCGCAAACGCCGGCGTCACGCCGCAGTACTTCACGAAGTAGCATAGCTCCCGCCACATATCGTAGTGGGTGATATAGGGGCAGCCGGTGTCGGTGCCCAGACCCACGGGGACACCATCCGCCAGACAGGCCTTCGCCATGGCGATAATACCCTCAAACACCACCTTGCCGTTCTCCTGCTGCTCATAGGTGGCGTGAGAGATACTGCGGTCAGAACAGCGCATAGGGCACGGCGGGCGAGATGGTGGACACCTGGAAAGCGCCGCGTTCCTTACACAGCTGCATGATGTGCTCATCCGGCTTCGCGCCGTGCTCGATGGAGTCGACGCCGTTTTCCAGCGCCACACGCACACCCTCGGGGCTCTCCACATGCGCGGCGACCTGCATGCCAAGCGCGTGCGCCTTATCGCAAGCCGCCTTCACCAGTGCCGGCTGCATCCGCAGCACGCCCGGCTCGCCGACGACTCGGCGTCGAGCACGCCGCCGGTGATCATGAGCTTGATGAGGTCCGGCTTCTCCGCCGCGATCTGCTCCACGAAAGCCGCGGCCTCCTCCGGCGTGCGGGGCCTCATAGGCCAGCGACCCGGCCATGTGCCCGCCGGGTACCGACACCGCCATATCGGACGCCACCACCCGGGGAGACAGTATCTCGCCCCGCCTGGCCGCATCGCGAATGATCGTGTCGAAGTCCGCCACGCCGCCCACGGTACGGATAGTGGTCACGCCGGACAGCAGCTCCGTCCTGGCGTAACCCTCGCACATCTCCACGCCGATGCGGCGCATCAGGCCGTTGGAGGTGATGAGCTTCACCAGCTTCTTAGGGTCGGAGGGCTTTTTCCGGGGCTTGCCGGAGGCGGGCAGATGCACATGCAGATTGATCAGCCCCGGCAGCAGGTATTTGCCGCCCAGGTCCACGCGCGCATAGCCCTCCGGCACATCGGCCGCGTCGCAGACGGCGGCGATGCGGTCCCCGTCCACACAGACGGCCAGCCTCGTTCGAGGCGTCATGTCCCGCGTACCGTCCAGCATCACGCCGTTCACCAGCGCATATTTCTCATGGTTTATGTACATATGCATCCCTCCTGTTGGGAAATTTTTTCGCATGATACCACAACGCGGTGGAAATTGCAACAGACAATTTCCACCGCCAGCCAAAGCAGATCCATGCACGTTTGACGTTCTCAGAATACGACCACCAGCAGCATTTTGAATTGCTCCTGTCCATACACCGCGTGCGGATGCCGCGCCGGCATGAGGATGGACTCGCCGGTGTGCAGCACATGGGGTACGCCGTCCACGGTCACGCGGCCCACGCCGTCCAAGCACGTCACCAGCGCGTCGCCGCCGGACTCGTGGGTGCTGATCTCCTCGTCCTTGTCGAAGGCAAACAGCGCAGGTCAAAGACCTTCTCCACAGCGGCCTCTCCAGCTCGCTCGTCGGACACCACGCCGGTGCCGAAGGTCTCCACCAGCACGCTTACGGGCCGGGCCACGCCGATGGCATAGGCCAGCTGCACCTGGCACTGGTCGGCAAGGCCTGCGGCCACCACATTCTTGGCCACCCAACGGGCTGCGTAGGCCGCGCTGCGGTCCACCTTGGTGGGATCCTTGCCGGAGAAGGCGCCGCCTCCGTGGGGCGCGCTGCCGCCGTATGTGTCCACGATGATCTTGCGCCCGGTCAGGCCGGTATCGGCGGCGGGGCCGCCGCTGACAAAGCGGCCGGTGGGGTTCACATAGATCTTCGTCTCGCCGTCCAGCAGCCCGGCGGGAACGGTGGGCTTGATGACCAGCCGGATCATATCCTTGCGGATCTGCTCCAGAGATGCCTCAGGGCGTGCTGGGTAGACAGTACCACGGTGTCCACCCGAACGGGCTTGCCGTCCTCACCATACTCCACGGTGATCTGGGTCTTGCCATCGGGGCGCAGATAGTCAACCAGGCCCTGCTTACGCATCCGTCAAGCGCTTGGCCATTTTCTGCGCAATGGAGATGGCCAGAGGCATCAGCTCCGGGGTCTCATTGCAGGCGTAGCCGAACATCATACCCTGGTCGCCGGCGCCGTTGTCCAGGGCGGCATCGCCGGAGCTCTTGGCCTCCAAGCTCTTATCCACGCCCAAAGCGATGTCACCGCTCTGCTCGTCGATATTGGTGATGACGGCACAGGTGTGGCCGTCGAAGCCGCACTTAGAGCGGTCGTAGCCGATGTCCAGCACCACCTGACGGGCGAGCTTGGGGATGTCCACATAGCAGTTGGTGGTGATCTCGCCCATGATGTGGATCAGGCCCGTGGAGGCGCAGGTCTCGCAGGCCACGCGGCCATTGGGGTCCTTCTCCAGGATAGCGTCCAGAACGGCGTCGCTGATCTGGTCACAGATCTTGTCGGGATGTCCTTCGGTAACGGATTCGGAGGTAAACAGATGTCTTGCCATGATTTTTTCTCCTTTCATCTCGCGGATGGTCATTGAAAAAAGCGCTCTGCCGAACCGACAGAGCGCTGTGCTTCATTTTTGCTCATCCTCATCTTTCGATTCGTTCGCCGGATTTGGCACCTTGAAAAAACAGGTTGCCGTGGCTTCATCGGGCCGGTCCTCCGCCACTCTTGATAAGGTATTTACTATATTGTAACAGTTTTTTTTTAGCATTGTCAATAGCATTTCCATGATTTTTTTGCAAATAATTCAACTGTACGGAAACTTTGCCATTGTTCAAAAAAATGACATGACTTTTCCGCCGTTATGGGTTATACTGAACACAATTTGTACACAGGAGGACACTCCCCTTGAAAAAACTCTATGACGGGGTGCAGCGCTTCTGCGCCGCCCATCCCCGGTTCGGCATTCCCAACCTCATGCGCGTTATCGTCATCGGCAACGTGGCGGTCTATGTGCTCATGCTGCTGACCCAGGCCAACGACGCCAACGCCCTGAGCTTTCTGACCTTCAATCTCAATGCCCTGCTCCATGGCGAGGTGTGGCGGCTGGTGACCTTTGTGTTCGTGCCCGCCTACTCCAGTCCCTTTGCCCTGCTGATCAGTCTCTACTTCTATTACTGGATCGGCTCCACGCTGGAGCGCCAGTGGGGCACGGCCAAATTTAATCTGTACTACATCAGCGGCACGCTGCTGACAGTGCTGGGCGTGGTGCTGGCCAGTCTCATCACCGGCAACCCCTACCTGACCGCAGCGGGCACCGGCTATGTGAACCTGTCCATGTTCTTCGCCTTTGCCTTCCTGTTCCCGGACACCACGGTGCTGCTGTTCTTCATCCTCCCCGTGAAGATGAAGTGGCTGGCGTATCTGGACGGCGCACTGTTCGCCTTCGACATCATCAAGGCCATCGGCGCCCACAACTGGGCCGGTGTAGTGCTGCCCATCGTGGCCCTGCTGAACTTCGCCGTGTTCATCTGGCCGGAGGTCCACTACCTGAAGGAGCGCGCCAAATACCAGAACTCCCGCAAGACCGTCCAGTTCCGTCAGGCCCAACAGCAGCAGGCCAAGCAGGCCCAGCAGCAGGGGCTATCGCCACAAGTGCGCCGTCTGCGGCCGCACGGATACCGACTACCCTGATCTGCAATTCCGTTACTGCAGCAAGTGCGTCGGGTACCACTGCTTCTGTCAGGACCACATCTTCAACCATGTGCATTTCACGGAGGAATAACAAAATACAGACGGGCCGCCCGCCGGGCGGCTCTTTTTTTTGCACATATCTTAATAAAATCTTACCGTCCTGTAAGTTGACAGTGAAAACGTTTTCGCGTACAATAAGCCTGTAGCAAAAGGGGAAAACTGCCCAAAAATCCGAAACGCAACCGCCGGTTGACACATTTCCAGCCCCGGTTTATAGACCGCAACCGGCAAAACCCGTATGATAGCGCCATCAAAACCAAACGGCGGCACCCGCCGTCATACGGAAGGAGCGCATACCTATGATTTTAGCTGACAAGATCGTGTCCCTGCGGAAAAGGCAGGCTGGAGCCAGGAGGACCTGGCCGAGAAGCTGGGCGTCACCCGCCAGTCCGTATCCAAATGGGAGGGCGCACAGTCCGTGCCCGATATGGATAAGGTCGTGATGATGAGCCGCCTGTTCGGTGTCTCCACCGATTTCCTGCTGAAGGACGAACTGGAGGAGGAAACGCCCTGCGCCGCGGCCCAGGACGACGACACGCCCCTGCGCCGCGTCACCATGAAGCAGGCCTCCGCCTATCTGGCCCTGCGTAAGGCCGCCGCGCCGAAGATCGCCGTAGCCACCGCCCTGTGCATCATCTCCCCGGTCACGCTGATCCTGCTGGCCGGCATGAGCGAGGTGCAGCGCTTCCACATCACCGAAAATGCCGCCAGCGGCATCGGTCTGTGCGTGCTGCTGGGTCTGGTGGCGCTGGCCGTGAGCATCTTTCTGCGGACAAGTGCAGAAGCCAAGGAGTACCGGTTCCTGGAGGAAGAACCCTTTGAAACGGAGTACGGCGTGGAGGGCATGGTCCGCCAGCGGCAGCGGGAATACAAGGGACACCCATACCCGGCTCGTCACCGTGGGCGTGGTGCTGTGTGTGCTGGCCGCCGTACCGCTGTTCGCCGCCATGTGCATAAGCGGCAGCGACCTGCTCTATATCGCCGCTGTCTGCGCGCTGCTGGTGCTGGTGGCCATCGGCTGTCTGGCCCTGGTCACAGCCGGCGTGTATCAGGGCGCCATGGAGCAGCTGCTGGAGGAGGGCGACTACACCCGTCCCAGAAAAAGCACCACAAGCTGATGGGCACCGTCACCATGATCTACTGGCTCACCGCCACGGCGGTGTTCCTGTACACCTACGGTCCCCACGGCAACGGCCAACCCCGGTACAGCTGGATCATCTGGGCCGTGGCCGGCGTGCTGTACGCCGCCGTTATGGGCATCGTCCGCATCATCAGCCGCAGCCGCGGCTGATGATGCCCCCAATAAGCTTAGGAGAGAAATAGGAGGAACTGACCCCCCATGCTGGACATTCAACATCTGACCAAGACCTACGGCGAGAAGAAGGCCGTGGACGACTCTGTCCCTGCACATCGCCCCCGGCGAAATTTGCGGCTTCATCGGCCACAACGGTGCCGGAAAGACCACCACCCTCAAGTCCGTGGCGGGCATCCTGCAATTCGACCAGGGCGAGATCACCATCGACGGCCGATCCATCAAAAGGCCGATCCCCTGATCTGCAAGCGCCAGATGGCCTACATCCCCGATAACCCGGACCTGTACGACTACATGACCGGCATCAAATATCTGAACTTCATCGCCGACGTATTCGGCGTGGACGCCCAGACCCGGCAGGTCGTATCCGCACCTACGCGGATGCCTTTTGAGCTGACGGGCGACCTGGCCCAGCCCATCGCCGCCTACTCCCACGGTATGAAGCAGAAGCTGGCCATTATCTCCGCCTGGCTCCACGAGCCCAAGCTCATCATCATGGACGAGCCCTTCGTGGGCCTGGACCCCAAGGCTGCCCACCTGCTCAAGGGCATGATGCGCGAGGTCTGCGACGAGGGCGGCGCCATCTTCTTCTCCACCCATGTGCTGGAGGTGGCGGAAAAGCTGTGCGATAAGGTGGCCATCATCAAGGGCGGCAGGCTCATCCGTTCCGGCACCATGGAGGAGGTCAAGGGCGACGACTCCCTGGAGGAGGTCTTCCTGGAGCTGGAGGCGGAGTGATGGTCAAATTATTGCTGAAAAACAGCTGTCCGAGATCTTCCGCAGCTACTTCTACGACGCGAAAAAGAACAAACCCCGGTCCAAGGCAAGCACCGTCAGTTTGATCGTGCTGTATGTGCTGCTGATGGTGGGCGTTATCGGCGGTATGTTCACGCTGTTCTCCATAGGTCTGTGCGCTCCCCTGCACGAGGCCGGTCTGGATTGGCTGTACTTCACCCTCTTTGCCCTGGTCGGTGTGCTGATGGGCGTGTTTGGCAGCGTGTTCAACACGTTCTCCGGCCTGTACCAGGCCAAGGACAACGACCTGCTGCTGTCGCTGCCTATCCCTGTGCGTGCCATTCTGGCCTCCCGACTGCTGGGTGTATACCTGATGGGTCTGATGTTCTCCGGCGTGATCCTGCTGCCCTGCGTCATCGTCTACTGGGCCGTCGGTGTGCTGACCGCCGCCACTGTGCTTGGCGGCATCGCGCTGATTCTGGCCGTCTCCCTGCTGGTGCTGGTGCTCTCCTGTCTGCTGGGCTGGGTGGTAGCCAAGATCCACAGCAAGCTCAAGCGCAAGAACCTCCTTACCACCCTGATCGCGCTGGCGTTCTTTGCCCTGTACTACATGGTGTGCTTCCGTGCCAACGAACTGATCGAGCAGCTCATGCTGCACCTGAATGAGGTGGGTGCAGCCATCCGCGGCAGCGCCTATCCCCTATATCTCATGGGCCGTATGGGCGCCGGCGACTATCTGGCTGTCGTGCTGGTGCTGGCCGTAATGGCGGCGCTGTGCGCGCTCACATACCTGCTGCTCAGCCGCACATTCCTGTCCATTGCCACCGCCAACAACGGCGGCGCCAAGGCCGTTTATAAGGAGACGACCGTCAGGGCCGCCGGTGTGCCCGCCGCCTTGCTGCGTAAGGAGCTGGGCCGCTTCACCGCCAGTCCCAACTATATGCTCAACTGCGGTCTGGGCACGGTCATGCTGCCCATTCTGGGCGTGCTGCTGCTGATAAAGAGCAGCGACCTGCTGCCTGTTATATACGAAATGGCCGGTGGCGAGACCTCCGGTCTTCTGGCGACGATGCTGTGCGCCGCCCTGTGCCTGGTAGGCTCCATGAACGACATGGCCTCCTCCTCCATCTCCCTGGAGGGGAAGAACCTGTGGCTGGCACAGTCCCTGCCGGTGACACCGTGGCAGGTACTGCGTGCAAAGCTGCTGGTACAGGTGCTGGTAACGGGTATCCCCATGGCAGTCACCTCTGTACTGATACTATTGGCCGTCCGCCCCGCCCTGCCGCTGGCCCTCCTGCTGATAGCGCTGCCTCAGGCCTTTGTGTGGCTGTCGGCAGCCTTCGGCCTGACCATGGACCTGAAGCGCCCCAACCTGGTCTGGACCAATGAGATCACCGTCATCAAGCAGCGTCTGACGGTGCTGCTTGCCATGCTGGGCGGCTGGGTGTACGCCGCCCTTGTCGGCGTGCTGTACTACCCGTTCGGTATCGACATGGGTGCAGCGTGGTATCATGCTGGCTGGACAGTGCTGACCGTCGTGCTGACGCTGGTGCTGCTGCGCTGGCTCCACCGCACCGGCAGCCGCCTGTTCGCCGCACCCTGGGAACGGGACCTCGGTTTGAAACATAAATTTGATTTTTTGGTTCCCCGGCCTCCGGAACGGGGTTTTTTCCCGCAGTTTTGAATGGATTTGCTTATCAGACACTTCGGCGGGCAAAATGTGGGTAGGGTAATTCATCAAAGAAAAAAAGCTATGCAGAAGAATGGAGTTTTTACCATGAACGAGGTCAAATCCCCCAAGAAACCTCTGATCTACTACTACATGCATCGTGGTACTGCTGGTACTGCTGTTCAACCTGCTGGCCATGCCCTGCTGGCGGAGCACCAGCATCAGAGGAGGTGGACTACAACACCTTCGTCTCCATGACCGAGAAGAATGAGATCGGCCAGGTAGAGATCCAGCAGAGCAACCGCATCCTCTTTACCTCCACCGACGGCAAAACCATCTACAAGACCGCCATCGTCCCCGATGACGGCCTGGTGCAGCGGCTCCTGGACGCGGCATCTCCACCACCGGCGAGGAGATCGAGCAGACTTCCCTGCTGACGGATATCCTGGGCTGGGTGCTGCCGCTGGTGATCTTTATCGCCATCGGTCAGATCATCTCCCGCAGCCTGATGAAGAAAATGGGCGGCAGCGACTCCCTGATGTTCAATATGGGCAAGTCCGACGCCAAGGTCTACGTCAATCCTCGGAGGGCATCAAGTTTGCCGATGTGGCCGGTGAGGACGAGGCCAAGGAGAACCTGACGGAGATCGTCAATTACCTACACGATCCCACCAAGTATCAGGAGATTGGCGCGTCCATGCCTAAGGGCGTGCTGCTGGTGGGCCCTCCGGGCACCGGCAAAACCATGCTGGCCAAGGCGGTGGCCGGTGAGGCCAACGTGCCCTTCTTCTCCATGTCCGGCTCGAATTCGTGGAGATGTTCGTGGGCATGGGCGCGTCCAAGGTGCGCGACCTGTTCAAGCAGGCCAAGGAGAAAGCCCCCTGCATCGTGTTCATTGACGAGATCGACGCCATCGGCCAGAAAGCGGGACGGCCAGCTGAGTACCAACGACGAGCGGGAGCAGACGCTGAACCAGCTGCTGACCGAGATGGACGGCTTCGAGGACAACACCGGCGTGATCATTCTGGCCGCCACCAACCGTCCCGAATCCTCTTGATCCGGCCCTGACCCGACCCGGTCGTTTCGACCGCCGTGTACCGGTGGAGCTGCCCGACCTGCTGGGGCGTGAAGCCATTCTGCGGGTACACGCCAAAGAAGATCAAGGTGGCGGGCGATGTGGACTGGGGCAAGATCGCCCGCATGGCCTCCGGTGCTTCCGGCGCAGAGCTGGCCAACATCATCAACGAGGCAGCCCTGCGGGCCGTCCGGGCCGGACGCGGCTTCGGCCACCCAGGCAGACCTTGAGGAGAGCATTGAGACAGTCATCGCCGGATATCAGAAGAAGAACGCCATTATCACCGACGAAGAGAAGCATATCGTGGCGTACCACGAAATCGGCCATGCCCTGGTGGCGGCCCGGCAGAGCCACTCCGCCCCGGTGCAGAAGATCACCATCGTGCCCCGCACCTCCGGCGCGCTGGGCTATACCATGCAGGTGGACGAGGGCAACCACTACCTGATGTCTCAGGAGGAAATGGAGAACAAGATCGCCACCCTCACCGGCGGCCGCGCCGCCGAGGAGACGGTGTTCGGCACCATCACCACCGGTGCCAGCAACGACATCGAGCAGGCCACCAAGCTGGCCCGCGCCATGATCACCCGCTACGGCATGAGCAGGGACTTGACGAGCTGGCGGCCTTCCTCTACGAGAAGGAGACCATTACCGGCGAGGAGTTCATGGAGATCCTGAACAAAAAAATAAGCGAAACGCCCCCGGCGTCGCCGGGGCGTCCATCGGAGGAATACCGCATGAAGTTCATCACGACACTGGCCGTCACCTTCTTCGCCGGTATGGGCGCAGGACTGGGCACCGGTTTTGCGGGCATGAGCGCCGCGGCGGTCATCAGTCCCATGCTCATCACATTTCTGGGCATGGACCCCTACATGGCGGTAGGCATCGCTCTGGCCTCCGACGTGCTGGCCAGCGCCGTCTCCGCCTACACCTACCACAAAAAACAAGAACCTGGATATCCGGAACGGCATCATTATGATGGTCACCGTGCTTCTGTTCACCGTGGCAGGCAGCTACATCGCCAGCCTGGTGCCCTCCCGCACCATGGGAAGCTTCTCCGTGATCATGACGTTCCTGCTGGGCGTCAAGTTCATCGTCCGTCCCGTTATGACCACCAAGGAGGCCATGCTGGGTGTCTCCGCCAAAAAAGCGTGCCGTCCAGTCTGTGGTCTGCGGCATCGTCATTGGCTTCATCTGTGGCTTCGTGGGCGCAGGCGGCGGCATGATGATGCTGCTGATTTTGACCACGGTGCTGGGCTATGAGTTGAAAACCGCCGTGGGTACCAGCGTGTTCATCATGACCTTTACGGCGCTGACCGGCGCCCATTTCGGCGGCGCGCCCCACTTATCGGCGGCGCGCCGGACTGGACGGTACTGGCGCTGTGCGTGGTGTTCACCCTGATCTGGGCCCGCATTAGAACATATAGTGTCCTCCACTAAAGCTGTCAACTATGTAATCCGTACCATACCAGTTCTCTATGTCTGCCACAGTAAAACCAATATGGTCGAGCATCGTCTCTGGCAAAGCAGTCTCCTGATGCGTAATGACCTTCTCCCCTCTCCTTGCTATCCGGCCCAGTACTCAGTTACCCGAAACACCCACAATGCTGCCAATACAGCCAACACGATGCACAGGAACTTTTTTTAAAAGAAAACGGATGCTCCTGTTGGTATTCGCGCACCATCCTCTGCCATTTCCTGCGGGCTATCTGCTCCGTGGTTCGTTCGTGAACGTGCGTATGCTGCTGCCTGCGCCTGTCGTTTTTGCTCTTTTTGTTCTTTCCTCTGCCTCTCGCGTTCTCAATACGCACGGTCAGCTTCTTTATGTTGCTGCTCCGCTTACTTCGCGCCTTTGCGCATCCACTTCACGCTGGAGTTCATATTGTAGCCTTTGGTTTAGATTCTCTCTGTCGCGGCAGAGTCTCTTCCTCTCCATCATCCGTCTTTCGCGATCTTTTTCCAACGCAGCAATTTTGCTTTTCTGCGTATCAATATCCCTCTGGCGAGATTTTATGATACTTTCCGATTTACAATTTCGTAAATCCGTGTACGTTGGTCTATCACGTCCTGGCAACGTTTTTTCTTCTGCAAAAATACGCTCTATCGCCTCATCTACGCTACTTATATCTCTGTCTTTTTCTCTCCAACTCACGGCGATAACGATCGGCTTCCCATAGTATTATCCCCTTTCACCTATTAACCCCGCCAATTCGCAACTGGATATACGGAGTATTTTGCGTTAAATGCTTCAAGCAATCGATGTTCCGCTGCTTTTTACAGTCTTCAATTTCCTCCCACTCACAAACCAATTCTCTAAAGCCTTCTATTTGGAAAATAGCACGTCCTCCACGATGGTCATTGCCCCCACCAAATCCATATAAAAGGTATTGCCGTATACGCTGGCGCAGCCCCCTCCTCCCTCCAGCTTTTCCAACATACAACAATTTCTGAATACCCTGATTGTTTATACTTGTCCGTCAATGTCTCCACATCGTAAGTATCCGCAGCTGGATGTCCCTCAATTCCTTCAACAAAACGAAGTTCCATCTCCGCAGGCAAAATGATTTTGTAAACCCCATGGGTTTCTGGCACGTTTTTCCCACACTCATTCCAATGGTCCCATAAGTTTCCTAATGTTTCGCAGCCGTTCATGTCTCCACTCCTCTCTTTTAAGAATTATAGCAATTTCTTTCGTGCTTGTATAGTGTATCATAATCGATCCGCTGTCCCGAAAAAACGGGCAGTTCAACTTTTTATCAAAAAGAAACCCCATTCCATTGGAATGGGGGCTTCCTTCTTCACTTATTCTGCTCATACAGCACGGCCAGACCCCGCAGAATGAGGTCTGCGGCCATATGCATCTCATGCCGACAGGCCGGCGCGATCACCGGCGCGATGCCGCCGGTGGCCACCACCGTGGCCTTTCGGCCAAGCTCGGCCTCCATCCGGTCGATCAGTCCGTCCAGCAGCAGCGCCGAGCCCAGCACGCACCCGCTTTGCATACACGTCAGCGTATCGTCGCCGATGGCTCTATCCGGCACCGCCAGCGGGATGTCCGGCAGCAGCGCCGTGCCGCCCGCCAGGGACGACAGCGCCAGGTTTGCCCCCCGGCAGGATGGCTCCGCCCCGGAACGCTCCCTGCTCATCCAGCACCGTCACTGTGGTGGCGGTACCCATGTCGACCAGCAGCAGCGGCGGCTGATACAGATCCAGCGCGCCCACGGCGGCGGTAAGCAGGTCCGCGCCCAGCGTCTCCGGCCGCTTGATACGCACCGGTACGCGGCAGCGGACGTTTCCGCCCACCACCAGCGGCTCTTTTCCGGTCAGCAGCCGTGCGCGCCCTGCAGGCCCGGGTCACCGGCGGCACCACCGAGGAGATGATGACCTGCTCCACCTCCCGCCTGTCCACCTCCGCCAGCTCCAACAGCTGGCTCAGTGCCACGGCGTAATCACCCACGGCGTTGTCCCGCCGGGTGGCGATGCGGAAGCTGCGGCGCACCTCGCGCCCCTCCATCAGTCCCACGACCACATGGGTATTTCCCACGTCCAAAGCCAGCAGCATACGTGCGCCTCCCGTCTTATGCGTTGGTCTTGCGGGCAGCCAGCTTGCCCCGGCTGTACATAACCGCCTTGGCAATAGCCGCGCCGGTGATTAGGCACACCGCGCCCTCCACCAGTCCGTTCACGCCCACGAAAGCGATGACGAACAGGAATGCGTTGGCGCTGCCGAGGGCGGCCACAAAGCCCTGAATGTACTCCGTGTTGATAGAAGCACAGACACAGCGTGGTCATAAACAGCACCGTGTTGCACAGCGCGCCGATCAGGCCCGCCGCGCCGAAGGACCACAGATTCGTCTTGTCCAGCTTGTTCAGGCCCTTGAAGGCCACGCCGCACAGCCAGCCCGCCAGAATACGGGTGGGCACGCACACCAGGAACGTGTAGATGGGGTTGATACCCAGCAGCACCGCGCCGAACTGGCTCCTGCCGAAGCATTCCCAGAAGCTGATGCAGCCGAACACGCCGCCCAGAATGGCGCCGCTGGCCGGCCCCATGACGATGGCGCCCACGATCACCGGCACCATCAGCAGCGTGATCTCCAGTCCCGGCATCTTGATCATGCCCAGACCCGTGACCTCCAGCAGCAGCATGATCGCCACCAGCACGGAAATGCGCACCAGGTCATGCACGGTGTATTTCCCGCGCTTCGTTTCGTTATTCATAGTTGTTACCTCCTGCTGCCGCCTCCGTCCAGCAGAGTGCGGCGCTCGCACGTATGATACCACATTTTCGCGTTTTTGCAATAGCTGATTTCAAAAAAGTACCCCCGGCTTCGCCGGGGGTACTGGTCGTATGCCGCACGATCGGTCCGGCGAAGCCGGGGTACTGGCTGTGCGCCGCCGTATGGCCGGTCAGCGCTTCCTTCTCCGCATCCAGGCCATGCCGCCCACGGACGCCAGCGCCATGCCCACGTAGGCCCCGATGCCCGCGTCGAACGTGGTGGGGCTGTCCACCCCGCCGATGGTGAAGTTCATCGTCACGTTGCCCGCGTCGGACAGAATGGTCACCGTGTGCCTGCCGTCCTTCAGCGTCCGCAGATACACCGCCTTCAGATAGAACCTCGATGCCGCCGTTGTCCTCGGCGACGTAGTTGGCCGCGGCGATGGTCCTGCCGTCCACCTGCACGCCCTTAAAGCCGCTGAACGCCGCCGTGCTGCGGAACGTCAGCCCGTAGATGCCGGAGGTGTAATCCGTGGCGCTCTTGGCGGCATCAGCCGTCTTCACCGCGGAGATGCTGGGCGTGGACGCGCCGCCGTAGTAGTACCCGCCGCCGGAGCTGCTCTGCGCCGCCGTGCTGATCACAAACGGCGAGAAGCTTCTGGTTTTGAAGCAGATGCCCCACTCTGTGTACTCACCGGTCAGCTCCTCCTTCAGTACCTCTGCATCCGTATAGTGATAAATGACAGGCGGTTCTGTCCGCTTTTGCGCTTCTTCCCATGTAAGCCCCACATACTGTAGGGAACAAAGACAGTATACTCGCCAGAGAAACCGCTGACAGTCTGCCCGTCCTTTCCACCGTAAGGCGCATATAGTGGGCGTTCTCATTGTCCTGCGGGAACATACGGCACTTGAGCGTCAGGGCAGCATCATTTGATTGCAGTGTAGGCTTATCCACCGCACTGGTTACCTCGCTCACGCTCTGTGTCTGCACCGTATGCACATAGGGCGTCGCGTTGAAGTACACATACTCTACCTTGGTAGTTCCATTAGCAAACTTCCACTCAAAAACACAGCAGTTTACACCGGTGATGGTATTCCCGACATAATAGGACACATCGCCTATCTTCTGCTCCTTGAGCGTATTGGGCGTAACGCGAATCGGGCCGGGAACGGCAGACCACTCCTTCTTCTTCGCAAGCCAGTCCTTCATGGAAGTAACCTCCCCCTTTTGCACCGGCATCATCGGCCGCCCCCGGTTCCGTGGAGGTTCCGTTGCCTACCATGCGGTACTTTCTGTGGCGCCCTCCGGCGCTGTGACGGTCACATAGGGACGCCAAGACCTTTTCCAAATCCAACAGCTTGGTGCCGTCAAGCTGCGCCGTCACAAGGCCTTTGTTCACGGTAAAGGTCACGCCCCTCTGCCGTCGTATAGGTCTTAATGCGCTGGTTGTCTGCCGGTGTACCCAATTGTTCAGCCAATTCTTTTCCCTCGCCGTACGGCTGGTCGGCACCCTCGTCTAAGGTGAAGGAAATGTTAGACATTCCGGTAGTGTCGATCACGTTGGTAAAGTAGTCAGCACTCTTGTCCTTCCAACTGATGATCTCACGGCTGGTAGAGTTAAAGGAGCTATTTCCGGGCAGCGCCATTATCTCGTCGTTATTGACACTGTTCTGGAATCTTGCCACATAGATACCATTTGTGATACCGCGGTCATTTTTCATATTTTAGCTGCGCCTTTCTCTCCCGCAATGACAGTTTCGATTTCTTTGTCGCTGCCGTCGACCCAAGTCCAATAGTCAGGTCGCTGGCCTTCTCCAATATAGATAAAGGTGTAATACAGTGCGGCAAAATCACGCTTATCGCCGCCGGTGGCAATAAATGCTTTTTCCATCTATCTGCCGTCAGTCCTTCATTGAAGCTGACAGTCAGTGTGTTGGTCTCCTTATTCCAAGACAGGAGCACCACGTCCTGCAAATATCCGGGCACGGTGACCCGCACGGCGGTGTTCTCCGGAAAGCAGATAGTAGCCATCCGCTAATATATTCAGCTTGTCGAACATAGCCAGTAGCCAAGGATTGTTCTGCACAGCGAACCACTGTGCGTCCATGCCAAGCTTATTCCAAGCCGCCTTAATACCTTCTGCAGACGCTTTTTGCTTTCCAGCCTCCGTCGGTTCCATATTCAAAATTGCTATTTATAAACGTCTGTACGTCTCCGGCAAAGGGCGGCGGGCCATCCTGACCGCCTTGACCGCCGGAGGATTCATGGACGTTAACGCACAGTGCATATTTTTCATTATCTGCCGTGAGTATCACAAAGGACTCCCCCGGCTCGCAGTCACCCGCGACGGAAATAGTCAGCGCACCGTCCTTCGCTGAGGCAGTCAACCCCGTTTTTCGTCGTAGAGTCTACTGCGAATCCGGTAAGTGACGTAAAGCTATCGCCGGTTTCTTCGATATGTGTGCGCTTGAATATCTCGACCGAAAGGTCACGCTGTGCCCCTGATCAATGCCTGTACCGCTGTAATACTTTTGCTCCTTTCTACGTAGAAAAAAGCACTGCTCTGTACCCGCAGGCCACCGGGGCCATTGTTTTCCTGCTGTCCCCTGCTGCGGCACATTTTCTTCTTCCTCTCGTCGCCGGGGCGGCGAGGACGGGGGACAGAGGGACAGGGTGAGTATCAGGGTCAGCAGGAGTTTCGGTTATTCCACCGTGGGCTGTACGCCGCCCGTGGGCAGTATGGGCCGGCTGATGGGAACGCTCCCCAGCATCAGCTGGTACTCGCCGTCCAGCATCAGCTGCACCTGCGTCACATCCTCCAGTGAGCACAGCGAGTCCACCAGCCCCTGTATCATGCGGTTCTGCGCCTCCGCGTCCTCCGGCAGCAGCGCCGCCACGCTCCCCGGCAGGTTCAGGTAGCATATCCCTCCTCCGTGCTGGCGTTCAGGGCCGTAAAGCCCTCCGGCAGCAGCGGGTACAGGTCCGCGTAGCTGTCCAGCGGCCGTTCCGTCAGTGCCTTCACCACCGCCTGGGCCACCGTCTCCCCTCGTACACCGTCAGCCGGCGCTCCTCGCCCACCAGCGTACCGCCGCCGTCCGGGAAGTACAGCTGCACCTTCACCGTCCGCACCACATCGTCCGGGCTGGTCAGCAGCACTTCCTCTGAGGTGTACACCTCGCTGGTCCGGTCCGCAGGCAGCTCCCCCGCCACCGTCAGCCGCACGGCGTAAATGCCGTCCAGCTGCATCAGCGACAGCGTGATGCAGTAGTCCGCGATGGTCCGGTCAATACCGATCAGCTGGTCGTATTCGCTGCTCATGTCCACCGACACCGTTCCGCCGGTGACGGTACAGCTCAGCAGCTGCGTCCCCACGGGTATGGGCGCGATGAATCCCTCCGCCGTGCAGCCGCCCAGCAACAGCTCCATGATGTACTGCGCCTGCTGCTGGCGTCCCCGGTCTCCGGCGGTGATATCCGCCCAGGGGATGGCGATGCCCTGCACGGCGTCGCCGCCGCCGGCAGATTTATTCTGCTCGCTCAGGTCCGCCGGGCAATACAGCCGCAGGCTCCCGCCGTCCGCCGTCTGCTGCTCGCCGCAGGCGCACAGGCTCGCCGCCAGCGCCGCCGCCAGCAGCAGGGAAATGATACGCTTTTTCATGCCTCCTCCCCCCTTTCCGCCAGCGGCAGGTACACGGTGAACACCGTGCCCACGCCGTTTGCGCCGTGGCCGGCGGAGATGGTGCCGCCCCGGTTCTCGATGGTGTCCTTCACGATGGACAGCCCCAGTCCCGTGCCGCCCACCTCCCGCGAGCGCATCTTGTCCACCCGGTAGAACCGGTCAAAAAATATGCGGCAGGTCCTCGTTCGGTATACCGATGCCGTTGTCGCTGACCGTCAGCACCACCTTGTCCCCGTCCCATGGGCCTCCGCCCGGACGAATCCGTCCTCGGCGGCGGAATACTTGATGGCGTTCTCCATCAGGTTGTACAGGATCTGATGTACATCGTCGTCGGTGGCCAGCGCCACGGCATCCTCGTCCGCCGCGCCGGATACGGTCACACCCTTCTCCTGGGCCACCATGGTCAGCATACGCTCCACGCGCTCCAGCACCGGCCTCACCGCCACGGGATAGGGCTGCTGCACCACGCCGCTGTCCAGCCGCGTCAGCCGCAGCAGGTTCTCGGTAATGCGGCTCAGCCGTTCCGCCTCCCGCCCGATGTCGGTGACGAACTCCTTGGTGGTCTCCTCGTCCATGTGATCCGTCTGCAGGATGGAGTCCGTAAGCAGCCGTATGCCCGCCAACGGCGTTTTTCAGCTCGTGGCTGGCGTCGGAGACGAACCGCCGCCGGGCGTTCTCCGTGGTCTGCAATCGGTCGGTCAGGCTGTTGAATTCCGCCGCGATCTGGGCGATCTCGTCGGTGCCGCTGGCGTCAGCCCGGTGGCTGTACGCGCCCTCCCGCACCTGGCGGATGGCCTGCAAAAGCCCGCTGATCTGCCGGGTCAGCATCTGGCTGAGCACGATGCTCAGCCCCGCCACCAGCAGGGCGATCAGCAGCGAGATAATGAGCAGGTTGTGCCGGGACGCCTCCAGCAGCTCCGACTGCTCCGTGTCGTAGTCATAGGCGTACACCGCGCCCACGATCTGGTTGTGATACACCACAGGCGTGGCCACGCGGCTCAAAAACGCCGTGCCGTCGTAGCTGCAATAGCTGGCGTCCTGTCCCCGCAGGGCCACCGCCACCACGGAGTACAGCGCGTATTCGCCCACGGCGTTGCTGCCCCTGCCGGGTGTCGTACAGCACCAGTCCCGCGCTGTTGGTCACCATGATACGGGCCGCGCCGGACTCGTCCAGTCCCTCCAGCGCCGCCTGCACGTTCTCCACCGTCAGCTTCTCCAAGCCTATCATCGCCGACTCGATGACCTTCGCGGTGCTCTTCAGGTTGTTCTGATTGGAGGCCACCATCATGTTCTGGCTCACCAGCAGCGGATAGGAGTTCAGCAGGATCAGCACCGCCGCGATGACCAGGATATAGCTCAGGCTGAACTTCAGCTGCAAGGTCGCCTTTGCCCCGCAGCTTGCGTATACCAAGGCCCAGGCGCTGCCGCATAGTCTGCGCCTGCGGGGTCTGGTCCGTATTTGCTGCCGCCGTGTCACACGGTGGGCTGTTCTTCTCCCTTAAAAATAGTAACCAACTCCCCACTTCGTCATAATGTATACCGGGTTGGCGGGGTCCGGCTCCAGCTTTTTCCCGCAGCCGTCGGATGTGCACGTCCACCGTCCGGTAATCTCCGGCGTAGGAATACCCCACACCAGGTCCATCAGGCTCTCCCGGCTGTACACCCGCCGGGGGTTTTCATCAGCAGCTCGATCAGGTCATACTCCTTTGCGGTCAGGTCGATGGTGCTTCCGTCCCGCAGGGGCCACCCGCTGCTCCGTGTCCAGGCTCAGATCGCCCACGGTCAGCAGCGGCGTGCGCTGGCGGCTCTGGGCCGCCTGGTTCCCCGTTCATGGACCGCCGCAGCAGCGCCCGGATGCGTGCCTTCAGCTCCAGAATGTTAAAGGGCTTTCGTCACATAGTCGTCCGCGCCGCAGGCAAAGCCCATCAGTTTGTCGCTGTCCTCGCTGCGGGCGGTCAGCATGATGACGGGCACATCGGAAAACTCCCGTATCTTCATGCAGGCGTCGCTGCCGGACAGGCCGGGCATCATCACGTCCATGACGATCAGGTCGAAGTTCTCCTTCTTCTCCAGCTCCACGGCGGCCGCGCCGTCATAGGCGGTCATCACCTCATACCCCTCGTTCTCCAGATTGAACTTCATGCCCTTCACCAGCAGCTTCTCGTCGTCTACCACCAATATCTTCATTCCTGCGTATCCTCCGTTATGATGTGATCTTGTATGCTCTCCACGATGGCCTGTCCGATTCCCTCCACCCGCGTCAGGTCCTCCCGCGCCGGTATAGGGTCCGTTGGCCTCCCGTTCGTCCACGATCCGCTGGGCCAGCACCGGGCCGATCCCCGGCAGACCGTCCAGCTCCTCCGCGCCGGCGGTGTTGATGTTCACCTTCAGCAGCGCGGGCGCAGCCTCCTCCGGCGGCACGGCGCTGATGTCATAGCCGCCCGCACCTGCCGCGGCGTCAGCAGCCACGTCAGTGCCATCGCCAGGACGAACAGCACCGTCAGTCCCAGTAGGAACACGTCCGTCTTTGTCAATTTTATCCGCTTTCCCACAGTTGACTACCCCGCCTCTTTTGCTTATAATAGGTCATGGACATACCGGCCCCATGCTCGGACGGGGCCGTCCCCCTATATTATAGCATACATGGAGAAAAAAGTCACATGAAAATCCGTCGTTTTATTGCTGTTTTTTTATCCGCCCTGATTTTATGCGGAGTTCTGACCGTTCCCGCCGCCGCGCTGGAGGATCCGGCCATCCGTGCCAAGGCCGCGCTGCTGGTGGAGGCCGAGACCGGCACGATACTCTATGACAAAAATATCCACGATGAGCTGTCCATTGCCAGCACCACCAAGATCATGTCCGCCCTGCTGGTCTTCGAGGCCATCGACCGGGGTGAGCTGCGGCTGGACCAGCAGGTCACCGCCACCGCCACCGCCCTGCGCGGCCTGCCGGAGGACGGCAGCACCGCCGACATCGTGGAAGGTGAAACGCTGACGGTGGAGCAGCTGCTGTACTGTATGCTGGTCATCTCCGCCAACGAGACGTGCAACATCCTGGGCGAGACGCTGTGCGGCAGCGTGGACGCCTTTGTGGGGCGCATGAACCAGCGCGCCCAGGAGCTGGGGTGCAAAAACACCCACTTTGCCAACACCACCGGCCTGACCCAGTCCGGCCACTACTCCTCCGCCTACGATCTGTATCTCATCACCCGCGAGGCCATGAAGCACGAGGACTTTATGACCATGGTGAACACCAAGTCCTATGAGATACCGCCCACCAACAAGACCGAGGAGGAGCGCGTGCTCCACAGCACCAACGCCCTGATCTCCAACTGGCGGCTGGCCGGGTACCTGTACTCCGGCGCCCAGGGCATTAAGACCGGCAGCACCGATGCCGCCGGCCAGTGCCTTGTCTCCTCCGCCGTCCGCGGCAGCCGCACGCTCATCAGCGTGGTGCTGGGCGCGGAGAAGGTCGAAAAAGGAGAACGGCTCCCGGCTACATCGTAGAGAGTTCTTTACCGAGACGGCCCGTCTGTTCGACTGGGGCTTTGACAACTTTGCCCCCAGCAGGTGCTGGATGAGAATGAGCTGATCCAGGAGGTCCCCGTGGCCCTGAGCAAGCAGGTCTCCACCGTGGCCGTCCACCCCGGCGGAGAGCGCCGACGCCATGCTGCCCAAGGATCTGGATGTCAGTGCCCTGACCCGCACCGTCACGCTGGATAACGAGACGGCGCTGGCCCCCATCGCCGCCGGCGACCGCCTGGGCGAGATCACCGTCAGCTACGGCGACACAACCTACGTCACCGTACCCCTGCTGGCTGTGGCCGATGTGTCCGCCAGCCGCTTCCTGTCCCTGCGCCACGCCATCGGCGAATTCTTCTCCCAGCGCTCCGCCCGCATCGCCGTTCTGGCGCTGGTGGTGCTGGTCGCCGCCCTGGTTCTGTGGTTCCGGTTCTACGGCCGCAACCGCCGCTACGGCAAGCCCGGCAGCAAGCAGTACCGCCACCACTCCTACCGCGGCCGCCGTCACTGATATGGCGCCTATCCGTATACTCTACGAGGACCCGTATCTGGTCCTCTGCGTCAAGCCCGTGGGCGTCCTGTCGGAGGACAGCCCCTCCGGTGCCTGTATGCCCGGCCTGCTGCGCGAGCACTACCGCGCCCTGGGGCAGAACGACTATATCGCCACTGTCCACCGGCTGGACCGGCTGGTGGGCGGCGTTATGCTGTTCTCCCGCCGCCGGGACGTCACCGGAAAGCTCACCGCCGCCGTGGCAGAGCACCGCGTCGCCAAGGAATACTGGCCGTTCTCCGGGGCACGCCGGCCAGGACGAAGCCACCCTCACCGACCTGCTGTTCCGGGACGCCGCCCACAACAAAAGCTACGTGGTCAAGCGTATGCGGAAGGGCGTCCGCCAGGCGTCCCTCAGCTACACCGTCCAGGGCAAAGCGGACGGCCTGACGCTGGTGCGCGTGCAGCTGCACACCGGCCGCACCCACCAGATCCGGGTGCAGTTCTCCTCCCCGCGGCCTCCCCTGCTGGGGGATATCCGCTATGGCAGCAAGGCCGACTGCTCCCCGCCCTGTGGTCCACGCGGCTGGCGCTGACCCGTCACCGGCAAGCCCATCGACGTTGCCTGTCCCCGCCGGATACCTGGCCCTGGAATTTGTTTGCATGAAAAAAGACCGCCTCCGGCGGTCTTTTTTTTTGCTGTGCAGCGCAGAAAATAAAAGCGGTCCGTTGCTCATCGCATGAAGCTCTATGCCAGTAAATGCCCGATTCCACAAACAGACACCCCAGTCCAAAAGAAAACGCGTCAGGATGGCTGTGGCGTACAGCCAGAACTGCCCCGCCCCCAGCCTGGGCAGTCCAAAAACGGATAGTACAGTTGGTCGGTGCGTCCGATAGGCTTGCCGGTCCCGGCCCGCAGCATGGCAAAGGCAAAATACGCCAGCGGCAGCATCAGGCCACCAGACGGCGTGCCCACCGTCAGCCCTACTTATCCTGCCACAGCAGCCACTGCAGCACCGTCAGCCCCGGCGTAATAAAGTGTGCGCAGACATTCCCGAGAAGCTGAAAGCACCCCTTCAGCCAGCTCTCATCGTCCCGCCGGTGGGCGGTCGGCAGCAGCAACAAAGGCGATCAGGTGCGTCACATAGATGCAATAGCGTCATACTCAGCGCCACGCCTGGGGAACTGGAGCCACCGGAACGCCGCAGTGGGGTCATGCCCGCTGGCGCCCAGCGCCAGCTCATAGAGCAGTATCAGCAGATTGCTCAGGTGGTAGTACACGAAAACCCGGCGCGGATACAAACCGGGCGCCACGCCCTTTTTGTACAGTCCGGATGGCGGTGACGACCGCGATGGCCAGAGCCGATATCCGCAGCATCATACGCCGCGCAGCCTTTCAGCAGGGCGATCTCCCGTGCGTAGCCCGCCAGCCTATTGGCGCCCCAGCACAAAAGGGCAGCCCTCTCGGCATGGTGATGCCGCACCACGCGCCCCAGCGCCTCCGCGCGCGCCCAGACAGCCCCGCCGATGCGGGCATGGCGATCCTTGTGGAGCCCCGCGGGTCTCAGGCTGTCGTTGATGTGCACTGCCTTCAGTCCTTCCAGGCTGATACCTCGGTCGAACTCCGTCAGCACCCCGTCCGTCGTCCGCGATGTCGTACCCCGCGCGTCGGACACATGGCAGGTGTCCAGACACACCCCAGCTTGTCCGACAGTGCCACCCGGTCGATGATCTCCGCAGCTCCTCGAACCGGCTGCCCACCTTCACTGCTCCTTGCCGGACATGGTCTCCGGCGCAGCACCGTGGTGCGGAGGCCCGGCGCGTAAGGAGTGGCGCTCAGCGTCTCCGCGACGGTCTGGGCAATCGTGTCCATACCCTGGCCCGGTATGGCTGTCGGGATGCAAAGCCGGTATTACACGTTCCCGCAGGTAGCTCCATCCGCTTTCAGGTCGTCCGCAGCGTCCATGCGGGCAAACTCCCGGGTGTGCTCATCCTTGGAGTGGGTTGATGACGGCGCGTGGCCACCAGCGTGCCGAATTCGCTTTTCCGCCGCCAGCGCCAGAAATCGCCGCTACATCCGCCGGGTCGATGGCCTTGGCCTGCTGCCCGCCAGTGCGGGTGATTGAAACGTGTTGGCCCCGATGTGACAGGGCTGGCCTCGAACTGCCCATGGCCAAAAGTGCCGCTCCGAGGCGTGACACAGATGATCACCCTCGATATAGAACGATGCGCGCTCGCAATTCCCTTTCACAGTCGCAGGGTGACGCGATCAGCGCCGTTTTCGGGATGGTCAGCACGCCGCAGGTAGTGCAGTGGATCTGCCGCGCCGTTCAGCGTCAGCAGTGAGCCGTCGTTGTCCACCAGCGGCACATGGTATGTCCGGAACAGCAGCACCTGCGCACCGCACCTTCTTCGCCGCGTACATGGCTGCCATTATATAGGCGAATCGCTTTCACGTTCCGCGTGTGCCCGCAGCGCAAAAGATCCGCGCTGCCGATTCTCCAGCAGTTCCAGCCTGGCTGTCGCAGCTGTCCCATTCACACAGCTACGCCCGGCACGCTCTCCATGGCGGGCAGCCGGGAACCGCGCAGGCCGCCAGGTCCCGCTGGCAGTCCCCCATGTGCAGCACCCGGTCCGGCGCTGTCAGCCTCTCACGCGCGCCATATTATCCACATTTCCGCGTGCGGAATTCCGGAGCAGTCACCAGAATTCATCACTGTCTCACGACAATGTATCCTGTTTGTGACGTGCATTATACCACGTCCACCTTGCACTCAACGCCTTGGCGGTAATCACAAAAGCAAACAAAAGTTCTGCAATATGGTGGGCGTTTATGGAGCTGATCTGCCGCAAGCCTGGCGTACCAGGCGCAGATCGCCAGCGACGACGGCATGGCGCATGCGGCGGCGGTGGTGCCTGTCCTGCTCTGCGCCTCATATCCACGGCTCATGCGGCACCGCCATCCGGGATATGCTGTGGGATGCGTACAACAACAAGCGGCAGCCAAGCTGAAACGCCTGGTCGGCATCAGTGAGGGCGTGTCACCGAGCTGGTCCTGCGCGAGTATTAAGTGAGGGCTCATGAAGCTGGCACGCCCAATGCACGTCACCGCCGACAGCCAGCCAACCTCCGCCACGCCGTGAAGACCTGCAGCAGTGCCCGTCCGCGCGCTGCCGTGGCCTCCTGCCGGAGATGTCTTTGCCTGCCCCGATGACAACGCCTGCGTCCAAAGCCTACGGCGAAGCCCTGAGGCGCGGTCCGCTGCGCGTAACAGATGCTCTCCCGTGCGCCGCGCGGGAGCTTAAGGCCTGGGCTGGCAGGCGGTTCCTCTCGGGAGCTGGATGGTGAACAAAATCTGCACCGCCTTACGTCTTTGATCCGCAGGGCCGCTTGGGTGCGACGCGCTGACCGAAAAATGCACCTGCTCAGCACATCGACGTGCAGGGCGGCCAGTCCTTCCAGCGAGTCTGCCACCCTGTCGCCGACCTGGACATCGACATTCCTCTTTCGACACAACGTCCCGGGCGCAGAATGCCTGTGCATCTGCTCTCGGACCTCCGGCTCGATGTTGGCTCTTCCTGCGGTCAACATGACCACACCGGCCGAACCGTGAGTGCACAACCAGTGCCGCGCCCGGACGAGGTCGCCTCCTATGTAGCCTGCCACTCTCTGGTCTGCGACCCTCAGCAGCATGACGCGGCAGCTGAGAAACCGCGTGCGCACGTGGGACCTGATCCTCCCGGGTGATGCTGCTGTCCGGCACAGCTGCCTCGTCCTCCGCCCGGCCGGACGGATATATACGATATCCGCCGGAGTGTAGGCCTCGCCATCGATTTCTGTGATAGCCAGATGGCGCAATTTCTTTAAAAATACTGGTTAGACAAAAAGTTTCGCTTTACGATACCATGTCTCAGGATGCCCGCGCTGTCTCTCGCAGCGCGGATGCAGCCGCAGGCGCTGCTTGATAGCCAGAGAAAGGATACCAGCCATGAAAAACCTCAACGAAAAGCGGGCCCAGTGGGTTTGGCGCTGCTTCGCGATGTTCACTCTTCACCCACATGGGCGCCGGGCATTTACCACGCGGGTAAAAGTAGGGTATGGAGATGGCCTTTACCAGTTCCTCTCCGTCACCGCCATGTTCCTGGCGGTGCTGGCGGCCTCATCATGTTCGTTGCTGCGCACCATTAACGAGCAGTTCGACATTAAGTTGCGCTAACGTGGACATCTCAATTGATGATTCACATCGGGCCGATACAACGGCATCATGGCGTGTTGTCCCGCTGGTAAATCTAAGCCCCGTCCCTGGTACTGGTGGAATTCCCGGCCATGGTCTGTTCGTCATTCCCTCGCCTTTATGGGCGCCCGCCACCGGTAAATTTATTGGTACCGTCACCGCCAGATCCCTCATCGCCACCGGTGCCGTGGTGGCGGCGCCCGGCGACAACCTC
>VOFC01005695.1_pt1 | contig 29821 bp, 39 predicted proteins | sample 5384161 | NCBI WGS metagenome assembly VOFC01 (sample SAMN12384722, study PRJNA508395) | human gut metagenome | isolation source: healthy gut B | host: Homo sapiens
GATGGTGAAGTGGTTGCAGAACGGATAGAAAAAGATACATGAGGAATATGCATCAACAATTCAATACAATAATGAAAATTCACTTAGCAGTGTGTTGGCATTGGCATATCTGAGTGCGATGCAATATTATTTTAAGCCGGTTCGAGAATTACCGACAGGACGAGGCTTTGCGGATTTTGTGTTTATTCCAAAACCGGAATATAAGAGTGATTATCCGGCGCTTGTTGTGGAATTGAAATGGAATAAAAGTGCTGTGAGTGCATTGCAGCAGATAAAGGATAGAAAATATCCGGATTCTATTCAAGATTATACAGGTGATATTTTGCTGGTTGGGATTAATTATAGTAAAAAAAGATAAGAAACATGAGTGTGTGATTGAGGCGTATAAGAAAAAATAACAGTGTTTCGTCAGGCATATAAGTGAAATGAAAGCATAGTAGAGGTGAATAAAATGCTCCCGGCAAGAAAAATACATTTTGAAGCAAAAAAAGAAAGAAAAAGAGAACTTAAGATTCGAAGCTTCTTAAAATGCAATGCGGATGAAGAAGAACTGGACCAGCAATTTTACAACTGCACAAAAGAATTATTTGAAAACTTCGATTGCGGCAGATGCCGTAACTGTTGTAAAGAGTATTGTGCGGAACTTACGGCAGATGAAGTGAAGGAAGTGGCAGAGTATCTTAAGATGGAAGAGCCGCAATTTGTTCAGATATATCTGGAAAAAGATGAGACAGAAGGGACTTATTTAACGAAAAATAAACCATGTGATTTTCTTCAAAAGAATGGAGAATGTCTTTTAGAGGAGTGCAAAGCCGGATGGCTGTAAGAAGTATCCATATACGGATCAACCGGGACGTTTGGGGAGTTTGTATGGTATGCTTGATGCGATAGCGGTGTGTCCTGTAGCATATGAGATCTGGGAACGGTTAAAGAAAATATATAACTTTCATTGATGATAATGTAAATGGAATGATAAGAGGTAATTACAACCGGAGGTGAAAATCAATGAACAAAGCAGACAAAGCAGAATCCCTCTTCCGCACAGGCTACAACTGCAGCCAGTCAGTCTACGCAGCATTTGCGGAAGAGCTGGGAATAACAGTAGAAGAAGCAGCGAAGAAGGCAAGCCCGTTCGGAGCAGGATTCGGCAAGCTTCGTGAAGTATGTGGTGCTGTGACGGGGATGGTCATGGTGATCGGTGATCTGTACGGATACGATGATCCGAAAGATGCGGCGGGGAAAAAGAAGCTTTATGCACTTGTGCAGAAGCTTGGCGGAGCATTTGAAGAATCGGAAGGAAGTCTAATTTGCCGGGAACTTCTTGGGCTGGAGAAGCGGCGAAGATCTGGAAGAGCCTGCGGTCAGAACGGAAGAGTATTATCAGAGCAGACCGTGCGTGAAAGCATGCAGAAGAGCAGCAGAGATTCTGGAAGAATATATGAAGAAGAATAGAAAAAGACAGCAAAAAAATCGGGAATATATAAAGAATAAAAGGATAATAGAACGATTGATGTTGAATATAAAAAATAGAGCGGTACGATGAAGGGTACCGCTCTGTTTTATATTCTGAATCGCCATGCGTTCGTAAGAAGCTGCCAGTGGCAGGAATTGTTATGTATTCGTAAAGTCTGGTTGGGGGCAGATTCCGCAGACAATGAAGGATTTTAAAATTTCTCATAATGAATTTTCTCAAATGGAAGCTTTGAAAGTTCGGCAGGTGTTTTCTCCTCAGCCGGCATCCCCAGAGACAGAATCGCTTCAAGCTTATACCCTTCCGGAAAATGCAGACATTCACGCACATAATCTTCGGTTGTAATAGATGCAGTACCGGAATCGGTGGAAGTTGCAGTTCTTAACCGTCCCTGGATCCAACAGCTTCCGATACCAAGACTGTCGGCCATCAGATGCATATTTGCCATGGCGATGGAGCTGTCCTCAATCCATACATCAGAGACTTCGGCATTGGCGATGACGACGATGGCCGCATCTGCGCCGGCCAACATCCAGGCGGCGCCGGTACGGCATTCGGACAGATGACGGAGCATGTCTTTGTCTTTGACGACGATGAATTCCCATGGGCGGATCGAACGGCTGGAAGCGGACAGAAGTCCGGCCTGAATGATCTGTGTCAATGCTGCATCATCAATAGGTGCACCGGTGTATTTACGAATGCTGTGGCGTTGCTGGAAAATTGATAATAAATTCATTAAAAGACCCCTTTATATTTTTTCTTATAGTATAATTGAGAATATAAGAAAAGGGAAGAGAAGAGTATTTAGACAAGTATTAGACAAAAGAAAGCAGGAAGGATATGAGCGAATACATTACGACCTACACAGGAAAACATTTTTAAACCAACAGAACCGGATCCGGAGTTATTTGACATAGCAGATATTGCACATGCGCTGTCCCTGATATGCAGAGGAAATGGTCATGTGAAGACGTTCTGGTCGGTCGGGGAACATTGCATTTGCTGTGCAAAAAGAGGCAAAGGCGAGAGGTCTGTCGGATAGGATGGTGCTTGCATGCCTGCTTCACGATGCAAGCGAGTGTTATATGTCGGATGTTCCGTCGCCTTTTAAGAAGGAACTGCCGGAATATAATGAACGCGAAGAACGTATGCTTTCTATGATTTATGAAAAATTTCTCGGTTCGGACCTGACACCGGAAGAGAAGATGCAGTTGAATGCGATTGATAAGGCAATGCTATGGTATGATCTGACGTTTCTTCTGGGAGAGAAACAGGAGAGCGAAGCGCCCAAAATTGCATATTGATCTGAGGTATGAGGTCAGATCATTTGGTGAGGTGGAAGAGGAATACCGGAGGATTTTTGAAGAACAGCTTATAACCGTACAGAATAAAAGAATCTAAAATCGTACGGATAAGATAGAAAAGGAGGAATACATTATGTTACACGAAGTATCTTTTGCGTCCTACAACGGACGTGACCAGGTCCAGGGATGGATCTATGTTCCGGCTTGCAAACCGAAGGGAATTGTCCAGGTGATCCACGGATTTGGGGAACATTCCAGACGTTATCTGCATATGATATCTGCCTTCATGGATGCGGGTTATATCGTGGCAGCAGACGATCATGTAGGACATGGGAAGACAGCAATGGTCAATAAATGTGGGGCGACTGGGGGAGACAAAGGACCGCATACAATGATGGAAGACGAGCATACATTGAAAGAAATCGTATGTGAAAAATATCCGGATCTGCCATATTTTTATTCGGACACAGCATGGGATCTTTTATCACAAGAGATTTCATTGCAAAATACGGGGACGAACTGGCCGGGGCAACCATCTGCGGAACAACGGGAATCTTCCGCGGGGCAGAAGAGACGGGAAAGAAATTAAAAGAAGCGATCGATGCAGGACATGGAGAAGAATCCGATCCGTCATATACCGGAGAACTGATGGGATGGATGTGTGAGCGCTGTGGAGAGGTCAGCATCGGAAATGAGTGGATCTGTGCCGATCCGTATGTACAGCGAGATCATGCCGATGATCCGTTTGATGCATTTACCAGACCGACCAGCAACCGTTCGGTATATGATTTCATCCAGATGATGTTAGAGATCGAGGGAACAAAGTGGGCCGAAAAAGTGCCGACAGACCTGCCAATCTATAATATTGCGGGAGATCAGGATCCGGTAGGTGAGTATGGTGTCGGTGTATATCAGGTAAGTAACTGGCTGGTACAGACCGGACATAACGTAACAACGAAGCTGTACTCGGGATACCGTCACGAGATACATAATTATGCTGAGATTAAGAACGAAGTCGAAGCGGGTATTATTGCATTCATGGACAAGGCATTATAAAAATGTATTAGGTGCCGGGACCACCGGATACCATAGCTGTGGCGACACCAACGATATTACCGGTTCCAATTGTAGCGGCAAGAGCCGTAGTCAGAGCGGAAAAAGGAGAAACATCTCCTACCATTCCTTCCTAAAACGTAAAGAAGAGCAATGCTGTGAACAACATTGCTCTTCTTTGTATTGCGTGAATTTTCTGTATTATACTCTCGAAATATAAAAATTGTCAAGAAATTTTCTGTATGTTTTACGTGGACACATTTGGAAGATTGAAAAAGATATAAATGTTCTTCAAAATTCAGTTCCTGTAATTAGAACAATGTGAGGTTGAGGGCGTTAAAGTTTCATGATATCATAATCAATATAGAAGAACAGTGTGACAGATTATGTTATTACAACCGGAGAATCTTTTTATCGCATTCTTCAAAAGGACCTGTTTTCATAAACAAGGAGTGAAGGCGGATTACGAATGTCCGTTTCATTAAAGGAAGGAGTTAAGATGAAGCAATTAAAAAACAATGGAATAAGGTAACGGCACTTTTGCTGACCTTTGGGATGGTTTTTGGATTATTTGCGGCAGTGCCGGTACAGGCGGAGGATGGAAATGCGTCCGGAAGTACAATTTTTGATGTAAAATTGTACATACGAATGATATTCATGCGCGGGTAGAAGAGGACGATTACAATCAGGTGATCGGAATGGACCGGCTGAGCGGAATTGCACAGGCATTTACGGAAGGAGCAGACGGTTCGCTGATGTTGGATTCCGGAGATACTTTTCATGGACAATCGATTGCGACATTGGTAAAGGGAGAATCAGTGGCAAAACTGATGAAAGCTTGTGGATATGATGCAATGACTACAGGAAACCATGACTGGAGTTATGGCAAAGATCGTTTAAAAGAGCTTGGTGGAATTGCTAATGTCAAAATTTTATCCGGTAACATCAAAAATACAGACGGAACATCCTTTTTTGATACGGATGCACTTGTAAAAGAGATTACAAAAAATGGAAAAACACTGAAGATCGGTGTGTTTGGTGTAAGTGATCCGGAGATGAAAAATAAGACAACACCATCTAACGTGGAAGGGCTGGACTTTCAGGATGCGGTAGCTTATGCAAGAAAGGAAGCTGCCGCGTTAAAGGCAGAGGGGTGTGATGTGGTGATCGCATTGTCCCATACGCTTGATCCAAAGAGTGTGGCTGCACAGGTGGACGGTGTCGATTTGTGGCTGTGTGGACATGAGCATATTGAACTCAGTGAATCTGTGACGACACCGGATGGTTCAACAACCTATGTATCGGAAAGCGGATATTATTTAAATACGGTGGGTCTGATCGATCTGAACTGTACTATGGATGAGGATGGAAGCGTACATGTGGATTATAATAAGACATCGGTCGATTATGAAGCGGCACAAAATTATCCGAAGGAAGCTTCCGTGACAGCTGTATTGGATTCGATCAAAGCGGAAAACGAGACAGTACTGAATCGTGTCATCGGTACTTCACCGGTGGAATTAGATGGTATCTGGGAACATATCCGTATTGGACAGACAAATCTTGGAAATGTCATAACGGATGCGTACCTGCTTGCCACAGGGGTTGATATAGCCTTTGAAAATGCTGGTGGAATCCGTGCTTCTATCGCCGCCGGAACGGTAACGTACGGAGATGTCATCAATGTCAGCCCTTATGGAAACTATGTGGTGACCAAAAACTGACCGGTGCACAGATAAAGGAAATGTTGGAGACCAGTCTTACTATTCAGAAAAACTGTATTGTTGCAAATGACAGTGGTGAGTGGGATGCATGGCCAAATGACAGCGGAAGTTATCTGCAGGTTGGCGGAATTACCGTCCGCTTCGATCCGGCGCAGCCAGCGGGTGCCCGTGTGCTTTCTGTGCAAAAAAGAGGGGCAGGATCTGGATGATACAAAAGAGTATACCGTAGCAGTTAACAATTACCTTGCCGGCTCTGACAGCTATCCTCAGCTTGCCGGTGCAGTGGAGACCGGAGAATATTCCTGCTGTGAAGAGTTGTTGATTCGCTTCTTTGAACAGGGTTCTGATACAGTTATGGCAAGTGCAGCGAAGCAGAACATGATTCAGACAACCAAAGAGGCAGAAGAACCGGGACAGCCACCTGTGCCTGTTACACCGCCTGTACCGGAGCAGCCAGCGAAAGAACAGCTGGAAGCTGTGAAAACAGAGAATAAAGAAAAAGCAAGTGGAACAAAAACTTCGGTAAAAAGTCCGAAAACAGCGGATAATAATGAGATATTCTTCTGGATGATACTACTGTTGCTCAGTAGCGGAGCAGGAAGTATCTGCCTGGTTCAGAAAAAATAAAGGATAATTCAAGATGCGGAAGCCCTTAAAAAATCAAGGACTTCCGCACTTTTTTGTTTACAGAAAAATAGTTTTGTAATCGCATGCGCCAAATAGCAGAAAATTAAGACGGAATCAAACACATGCACAATATCCCGGGGCAGGTTGAAAACAGTAGATGGTCAGAGTCTTGTCGGCTTCGACAGCAAAATTCAAGGACTCCGGTTTTATTAAACCCGGAGTCCTTTTGAAGAAGTTCATCGAAAGAGCAAGGGTTTTCCCCACAGATATCCCTGACTATAATCAGGATCCATCAGCCGGATCTTTTCCCATTCATCCTCAGTCTCCACACCTTCTATGCAGATTTTTATGTTCAGACGGTGTATCATAGTGCAGAATCGTTTTAAAAGATCATATTCCTTTGCATCTTTTATAGCTTTTGCGGTAAAGGAACGGTCAATTTTAATGATATCCGGACGAAGTTCATTGAGATAATGGAAGTTCGAATATCCGGTTCCAAAGTCATCCAATGCAAGCCGTATGCCGGCTTTTCTTAATTCCTTCAGGAAATGCCGTGCATTGGAATTGTCTTCCAGCAAAGCACTTTCTGTTAATTCCACGATCAATGCTTCCGGAGGAAGTTTGGCATTTTCAAGTTCAGCAGAGATATCCTGTATCACATCAGACTTTTCAATCTGTATCTGTGAGATATTGATGCTGACCTGGAAGTCCGGAATTGTTTCACGGATCTTTTTACATGCCTGTAGAGCTTCCCTTATGATCCAGCGGCCAGCCGGAATAATAAGACCGGTTTCTTCCAGAATCGGAATAAACTCTGCCGGTGAGATAGTTCCGAACTGTCCGGAAGAAAAACGCATCAAGGTTTCCGCACCAAAAGGCTGTCTGCAGCCTGCTTTCACCAATGGCTGTAAGGCAACAGAGAATCCACGGAAGTCATGTATGACTGCCGCATGAAAGACATCGCTGATATCTTTCAGATGTAAGAACCGTTGATAGTCCTGTTCATTGAAAATGTAATAACGGTTTCTTCCCCGTTTTTAGCTGTGTTCAATGAAAAATCTGTCCGCTTCATCATTTCATCATATTCGCTTTCCAGAAGATTATAAAATGGGAGAATCCCACCGGAAATCGTAAAGATTGCCGTATAATGATTCTTTTTAATAAACTGGTTGATGTTTTCCCTGATTTTATTGTAAAGGTGTACTGCTGTCTGCTTATCGTCAGAAGTAATATCCACGATGATAAATTCATCAGAGGATAATTTGTATACCTGCTGTTCCTCTGAAATACAGTGCGAAATACACTCTGCAGTTTTCCGGAGAATATAATCACCATAATCCCATCCGAATTTTTCATTGATCGATTTGAAATTATCGATACCAAGGCGTAACAGAAATCCATTTTCCAGAGGAGTCTCCTGGGTCTTCAGGTATTCAATCAGACCATTCTCGCCGAAAAGTCCACTGATATTATCTGCTTTCTGCTTTTCGCCGATCTCATTAATACATCCAACCATGTAGAGCGGCTTTTGATAATCATCCCGTACAAGATATCCGCGGCAGTTGATCCAGACCGGATTCCCGTTCAGATCCAGCCAGCGATATTCCATATTATGGATACAACGGTTGGTAGTAAGCAGATCACGGAATTCGGCAGTCAGCAGCGGATAATCCTCGGCATATACAAAGTCCCGGTGTGTTTCCATAACATTATAAAAAGCATTTTGAGGAACGCAGAAACGTTCCAGTGACTGTGGCGCAATATAGTAAAAAGTCGGTCCGGAAATCAATAAAGTACAGATAGTCATCGGTACTTGGACTGAGCAGGTCAATGATCCCGCATAATTCCGTCGGTGAAATATGCTGGTATTTTTTCTCCTGCGTGATCAGTTCATCCGTGATCCCTTGTGCACGAGATTGCTTTCCGGAAGAAAGCATCGGATGAGAAGAAGCGGAATGTGATATTTTTTTTCTTCGTTTTTCACGGTAAAGCATAGTATCACTGCGTCTTACGATATCTTTAAAATCCATATCGGTGTCAGGCTGATAATAGGCATATCCGGAGGAGACGCTGAGAGAATAGGAAAGATCCTGATCCTTTTCATTTAGAAGCAGCTCCAGTTTATGGATCTTATCGGCAATCAGCTCTTTTTCATCTTTATGGAAAATATAAGCAAATTCGTCTCCACCGATTCGGAAACAATTCTGTTCCGATGGAAAAGCCTGGCGGATACACTGATAGCAAAGCTTTAAGGCCTCATCTCCCTTTTTCGTGGCCAAAGTTATCATTAATTTCCTTCCGATTATCAAGGTCTAACAAGACAACTCCGGTTGTATGTAATTCCAGCTCCTGCTCGTCCAGATAACGGATCATATTTTCGTAAGCATTCCGGTTCATGGCTTCGGTGAGCATATCTATATTAGCCAGTTTCTGGAAGTAGATTAGTTTTTGCTTCTGGATACACTGCTCATAATATTGCGATACCTGGATCCAGATCAGCATAAGGATAAACAGCAGAGTCCCAAGCGGAAGAAATACAGATGTCTGCTGGAATCTGCGGATATAATAAACCAATAGTTCCGACAAGGCAAAATACATAATGAGGTACATCGGGTATCTGAATTTTCTGGCAAGTTCGTTTCCAAGCTGTTTTGCCTCGTAATGGATTAGTCTGATCGTATATGCTGCATTCACAAGCATGATCAGATGCGTGATCGGAAGAATCAGGAAGATATCGACAATTCCCATACACTGAAGAAGGACGGCTGCGCCCATATTGATCAGATAAGAAACAGACAGGAACAGGGCACCTTTTTCGGAATTTACTTTTGCAAATATCATACAAAAGGAAATTAAACGGAACAGGAAAGAGATAAAATGTAAAGAAGTCAATAAAATACAGTGTTCTTCCATCCGGGACTAAAAACTGCAGGAAACCGCATTGCTTCAGGGACCATAAGGCAATCAACAGGGAGAAGATTCCAAGATTCAGGAATATTTTAGATGTTTCTTCGGAAAAATCCTCCTGTTTCTTACGAATCACTGCAATATACAATACCAGAGAGAGAAATCCCAAAAAATAAAACACCGCAACTGACGATCAGTATTCCTAGACTCTGGCTGAGAATCTTCAGAATACAATCGCCCTTCGTACCCAGAAAAAGATGCACCGGGTTCCCGTAATAACCCTGATATACAGGAATGATTTTGACGGTCAGTTTCTTGGTGTCACTGTTTGCCGGAATGTCTACAATATGCCAGCAGGAGCCGGGTGATTTCATGAATTTGGGTGTGTGTTTTTCATTTCCGTATTGATAAATAAGTTTCCCATCAAGCCAGACTTCTGCATTGGTATGAGTAGTCTGGAAAAGAATCGCTTTTTGCGAGTGGAATTCATCGGACAGGATCACAGATTCTGTTTTCGCACCGTCAGTTTTAAAACTTGTTGTTTTCAGTGAGGTGGTGTTATCAAAAGGCAGTTCGTTCCGAACAGTATCCTGTCTGAATATCCAGATGGAAAAGATGACGGCAAATAAGACAGATGCGATCAACGAGAGCCATATTTTTTTCTCTATTTTCATAATTTGATTTCCTTTAGATTCTACGTATTCTCAGGTGACAATAATCTATACGTATAGAATAACAAAATTGGCAGATGAAATCAATGTGAAAAGGAGTTTGCTATTTCCAAACTTTTGCTTTACAAATCGTGAATAAAGTACTATGATAAAAAAACGATATCTTCAGGGCAGGGTGCAATTCCCTACCGGCGGTAAAGCCCGCGAGCCGAGAGGCATGATCCGGTGAGATTCCGGAGCCGACAGTATAGTCTGGATGAAAGAAGATGATAGTACAGTTATTTTGATAAATGAATGTAGTATCGATGCTCTGAGATGGTAATCCATTTCAGAGCTTTTTTTGGTTAACAGATCATTTGTCAGTTATATGTAACAGATCATTTCCCCTGTAGGTATCCTGCAGGGGTTTTTGTATAACTAAGAAAGAAGGAAGAGAAATGACGGATCAGGAATACATGCTCCGGGCAATCCAGCTTGCAAAAAAAGGGAGAAGGATGGACGAATCCGAATCCGATGGTAGGTGCGGTGATCGTAAAAGACGGAAAGATCATCGGGGAAGGCTATCATAAAAAAATGCGGAGAACTTCATGCAGAGCGCAATGCAATCACATCGCTTACAGAATCGGCAGAGGGTGCGACAATCTATGTTACGCTGGAGCCTTGCTGTCATCATGGTAAAACACCTCCATGTACGGAAGCGATCATTGAACAGAAGATCAAAAAGTGGTGATCGGTTCCAGAGATCCAAATCCGAAAGTGGCAGGAAAAGGTGTACAGATATTGCGTGAATCGGGAATTACAGTAGTTCAGGATTTTATGCGGGAAGAATGTGACTGTCTGAACCCGGTGTTCTTCCATTATATTACGACGAAGACACCGTATGTAGTGATGAAATATGCTATGACACTGGATGGGAAAATTGCGACAAAGACGGGCGCATCGAAGTGGATCACAGGAGAACCGGCCCGACAGGAAGTGCAGCATATGCGGCACCGGTATATGGGTATTATGGCCGGTATCGGGACTGTACTTGCGGATGATCCGATGTTGAATGTCCGGGTGGAAGGATGGAAAAGTCCGGTCAGAATAGTATGCGACAGCAGTCTTAGGATACCGCTTGACAGCCAGATCGTAAGAAGTGCAAAAGAGTACCGGACAATCGTGGCTTATGCAGGACAGGAAGAGAACGAAGAAATAACAGAAAAAATAGAACGGTTACATGCGAAAGGCGTGGATACTGTCTGCTGTCCGGATGAAAAAGGTCAGATAGACCTTAAAAAGCTGATGACATATCTTGGAAATGAGGGCATTGACAGCATTCTGCTGGAAGGCGGGGGCACGCTGAACGACAGTGCACTGCGGGCAGGAATTGTAAAAGAGGTACACTGTTTTATCGCACCAAAATTATTTGGCGGAAAGAACAGTAAGACACCGGTGCAAGGAATCGGCATCGGACTTCCCTCAGAAGCATTGAAACTGAAATGTACGGATATCTGCCGGATCGGTGAAGACATCAGGATAATCTGTCAGGTATGTGAAAAAGAACAGGAGGGGCCATGTTTACAGGAATCGTAGAAGAGAAAGGATCGGTCCGCTATATGCAGCTGACCGGAGAGTCGGGAGTTCTGGCAGTCAAGGCGAAGAAGGTATTGGAAAGAACGAAGATCGGTGACAGTATCGCAGTCAATGGAGTGTGTCTGACCGTTACATCACTTCAGCCTGATGGATTTACTGCAGATGTGATGGCAGAGACTATCAGGAGAAGCAGTCTGGGAAGCTGTAAAGCCGGAAGTCAGGTGAATCTGGAACGGGCAATGGCGGCAGACGGAAGATTCGGAGGACATATCGTAAGCGGTCATATTGACGGAATCGGAGTGATCCGCTCTCTGGTCCGGGAGGAGAATGCCATCTGGGTATCTATTGGAACATCGCCGCAGATATTACATCTGATCGTGGAAAAAGGATCCATCTGTATAGACGGCATCAGTCTGACAGTGGTAAAAGTAGATGAAGAGGGATTTCAGGTATCGGTTATCCCGCATACAGGAGAAGAAACGACGCTTTTGGAAAAGTGCCGGGCGATTCGGTGAATCTGGAGAATGATGTGATTGGAAAATACGTAGAAAGGCTGTTAGGCCTTGGAAAGAGTGAAGAAGAGAAAAAAGAATCCGGAATTACGATGGAATTTTTGCAGGAATTCGGATTTTAGAACAGGAGGATAAATAGAATGTCACAAAACAATCAGTACAATACAATCGAAGAGGCACTAAGGGATCTGAGGGAAGGAAAGGTTATTCTGGTAACGGATGATCCGGACAGAGAGAATGAAGGAGATTTTATCTGTGCAGCAGAGTTTGCAACACAGGAGAATATCAATTTTATGGCGACTTATGCGAAAGGGCTTATCTGTACACCGATGAGTGCGGAAATTGCAGCAAGGCTTAACTTTCCACCGATGGTTGCGGAGAATACCGATAATCACAGCACAGCATTTACCGTTGCAGTGGACCATGTTGATACGACGACAGGTATTTCGGCAGCAGAACGTTCCTATACAATCATGAAATGTGTGGATGAAGATGCGAAGCCGGAAGATTTCAGAAGACCGGGACATGTATTTCCACTCATTGCCAGAAAAGGCGGAGTCCTGGTGCGGAACGGACACACGGAGGCAACGACTGATCTGGTGAGACTGGCTGGATTGAAGGAATGCGGCGTGTGTTGTGAGATTATGAAAGAAGATGGCACAATGATGCGTACACCACAGTTGTGGGAATTTGCAAAAGAGCATAATCTTACATTTATTACGATCCGTGATCTTCAGGATTACATGAGAATCCATGAAAAACATGTAAAAGAAGAGGCGGTTGCAAGACCTTCCGACGCAGTATGGAGATTTCAGACTTCACGGATATATCAATGATATTACAGGAGAACACCATCTTGCACTGGTAAAAGGTGATATCGGAGACGGTGAAGATGTACTTTGCAGGGTACATTCGGAGTGCCTGACAGGTGATGCATTTGGCTCGCTTAGATGTGACTGTGGTCTACAGCTTCAGACAGCGATGCGTCAGGTAGAAGCAGAAGGCAGAGGGATCATTCTTTACATGAGGCAGGAAGGCAGAGGAATCGGGCTGCTCAATAAGATCAAGGCATATGCACTGCAGGAGCAGGGATATGATACGGTAGAGGCCAATGTAAAGTTGGGATTTGCACCGGATCTCAGAGAGTACTGGATCGGAGCGCAGATATTATCGGATCTTGGAGTGAAGTCATTGAGACTTCTGACCAATAATCCGGACAAAGTCTATGGACTTGGTGGGTTTGGACTGAAGATCAATGAAAGAGTACCGCTGGAGATCCCACCGCAGAAGTATGATCTGAAATATATGAAGACAAAACAGGAAAAGATGGGACACATTTTCAAAGAAATAGAATTATAAAAAGATTTAATGAATAACAGGAGGAAGAAATCATGAGACAGATCAATTTAGTAGAAGGAAAAGTAGTAGCACCTGAGGGAATGAAAGTCGGAATCGTGGCTGCCAGATTCAATGAGATCATTGTGAATAAGTTATTGGGCGGAGCCGTCGACGGGCTGGTAAGACATGGGGTAGAAGAAGAGAACATTACGGCTGCATGGGTACCGGGAGCATTTGAGATTCCGCTGACTGCACAGAAGATGGCACAGTCCGGAAAGTATGATGCAGTCATCTGCGTGGGAGCAGTTATCCGCGGGGATACTTCCCATTATGATCTGGTGTGTAATGAATCGGCCAAAGGAATCGCGCAGGTTGAACTTGCAACAGGAATTCCGGTATTATTCGGAGTGATCACAACAGAGAATATCGAACAGGCTATCGCACGTGCAGGAAGTAAAGCAGGAAATAAAGGATATGACTGTGCATTGTCCGCAATTGAGATGGTAAATCTGATGAAGCAGCTTTAATCAGGTGCAGCCGATGGTGAAAACAATCATTTTTGATTATGATGGAACGATACATAATACTCTTGGAATCTATGAGCCGGCGTTCAGGGAAGCTTATCAGTGGTTGGCGGAACAGAATGTTGTAGAAGAACAGAGGATAGAGACGGCGCAGATCGCAGGATGGCTGGGCTTAAACAGCAAAGAAATGTGGGATACATTTCTGCCGGAATTAGATCAGAGATACAAAGATCAGGCAAGTGCGATCGTGGGAGATTCCATGGATGGCTTCCGGTTCTGCTTTGGTTGGAGCTGTTCAGGACTTTGCATCTATGTACGCTTCAGTTAAGAACAAGGGTCGTACAATCGGTTACATCATCGAGGAGTACATCGGTAAATTAGGAAAGAAATTATTCCTGTTATTCTGCTGGCTGTTCTGTATACTTGTTGTTGCAGCCTTCGCAGATGTCGTAGCCGGAACCTTCAATGGCTTTGCTGCTGATAAAGCAGGCGAGGTTACAAAGGTTGTAGCCAACGGAGCCGTTGCAACTACATCAATGCTTTTCATCATAGAAGCAGTTGCACTTGGTTTCTTCCTTAAATACTCTAAGTTCAACAAATGGATTAACACACTTGTTGCAATCGCATTACTTATAGTAGCTATAGCACTGGGACTCAATTTCCCAATGTATTTAAACCTTGGTGTATGGCACATAATTATATTTGTATATATACTTATAGCCAGTGTTACACCTGTATGGGCACTGCTTCAGCCACGTGATTACCTTAACAGCTACCTGTTAATCTTCATGATCGTAGGTGCGATAATCGGTGTATTCGTTGCAAATCCTGCTTGTAACCTTGATGCTTTCACAGCATTTGCAATCCCTGATGCAAACGGAAACCCACAGTATCTGTTCCCAATCTTATTTGTAACAATCGCCTGTGGTGCGGTTTCCGGTTTCCATTCTCTTGTATCATCAGGTACTGCATCTAAGCAGATAAAGAATGAGAAGAACATGCTTCCTGTTTCATTCGGTGCCATGCTTATGGAGAGTATGCTTGCAATCCTTGCACTTATCGCAGTAGCATCATTCGGTAAGGGAGAGGCAGCAGCTCAGGGACTTACAACACAGCCACAGATTTTCGCAGGAGCTATCGCAAACTTCCTGTCAGTACTCGGTTTACCACACTCACTTGTGTTCACACTGATTAACCTTGCTGTATCAGCCTTCGCTCTGACATCACTTGATTCAGTAGCCAGAGTCGGACGTCTGTCATTCCAGGAGTTCTGGCTTGATTCAGACACAGATTATGACAATATGAGTCCATTTGTCAAGCTGATGACAAACAAATACTTTGCAACAATCATCACACTGGTACTTGCATTCCTGCTTACAAAGGTAGGCTATGCAGAGATATGGCCACTGTTTGGTTCAGCTAACCAGCTCTTATCAGTACTTGCACTTGTTGCCTGCGCAGTATTCTTAAAGAAGACAAAGCGTCAGGATCTTCAGACAGCAGTTCTGTAGCCAATAAGGACAAACCGCTTTGCTGGTTTAACCGTCAACCTTCTAATAGTTCAACAGGGGAATTGGACAAAGAAGCGTTGAATTTCAACAAAGATACTTATTATGTAGGATTTGATGCTAATCAGGGTGCTGAACTTCAGGGCGAGATGGTACTTGATTATATCAAAGCAAATGCTGATAAGATTGACAGAAATGGTGATGGAGTTATCGGATACGTTCTTGCAATTGGAGATATCGGACATAACGATTCTATCGCACGTACACGTGGTGTTCGTTCCGCTCTTGGAACAGGAGTTAAAGATGGTGACGAAGTTGCTTCCAAGCCGGCAGGAACAAACGTAGACGGAAAAGCAAAAGTTGTCCAGGATGCTAAGATTGATGTAGACGGAAAAGAATTTACAGTCCGTGAACTTGCTTCTCAGGAAATGAAGAACTCAGCAGGTGCTACATGGGATGCAGCTACCGCAGGTAATGCAATCGGTACATGGTCTGCATCTTTCGGAGATCAGATAGATGTTGTTGTATCTAACAATGATGGTATGGGAATGTCCATGTTCAATGCCTGGGCAAAGGACAATAAAGTACCTACCTTTGGTTATGATGCAAACAGCGATGCAGTAGCAGCAATCGGAGAAGGCTATGGCGGAACAATTTCCCAGCATGCAGACGTACAGGCTTACCTGACACTGAGAGTTCTCCGTAACGCACTTGACGGAGCAGACGTTGATACCGGTATCGGTACGGCAGATGAAGCCGGCAACTGCCTGGTAGAGGGTGAAGACTACAGATACAGCGAAGAAGAGAGATCCTACTATGCGTTAAATATTGCTGTAACAGCCGATAACTATCACGATTTCACAGATTCTACAAAGATTTATGACAAAGTGTCAAAACAGCTTGATTCAAGCAAGAGTCCATCTAAGAAAGTATGGCTTGATATTTACAATGCATCAGACAACTTCCTGAGCTCTACCTATCAGCCTCTGCTGGAGAAATATGATGACCTGCTGAACCTGAAAGTAGATTACATCGGTGGTGACGGACAGACAGAGTCCAATATTACAAACCGTCTTGGTAATCCGGGAGAATATGATGCATTCGCAATCAATATGGTTAAGACAGATAATGCATCAGCATACACACATCACTTCTCTCAAAATAAGAGACTGGTTAAATGGTAAATGAATGAAACGCAGAGGGGTGTCAGCAATGATGCCCTTCTTTCACTAAGAAAAGGAAGCACAGCTATGACAGTAGATAAGAATAAATACATCTTATCGATCAATGGCATGAGCAAATCATTCGGTAGAAATAAGGTTCTGAAGCATATTAGCATGAATGTCAAACCTGGAACCATTATGGGACTGATGGGTGAAAACGGCGCCGGGAAATCGACAATGATGAAATGTCTCTTTGGAACCTATCAGAAAGATGAAGGAACCATCGTACTGGATGGAAAAGAAGTGAACTTTTCCGGACCAAAGGATGCACTGGAAAACGGGGTGGCAATGGTACACCAGGAGTTGAACCAGTGTCTTGAAAGAAGTGTTGTAGATAACATGTTCCTTGGAAGATACCCAAAGAATTCTCCTTGGGGTTGTCGACGAAGGAAGAATGAAAAAAGGAAACTGCAAATCTCTTCAGACAGCTTGGAATCACAGCAAATCTGACCCAACCAATGAAAAAAATGTCTGTATCTCAGAGGCAGATGTGTGAGATCGCAAAAGCGATTTCCTATCATTCCAAAGTTATCGTACTGGATGAGCCTACCTCATCTCTGACTGCACCGGAGGTTGAAAAACTCTTTAAGATGATGCGTCAGTTGAAAGCACAGGGAATTTCTCTGATATACATTTCACATAAAATGGATGAAATATTCAATATATGTGATGAGATATCTGTGCTCAGAGATGGTAGTCTGGTTATGACAAAAGAGTGCAAAGATACAGATATGAATGAACTGATCTCCGCTATGGTTGGTCGTTCTCTGGATAACAGATTTCCACCTGTAGACAATGAGCCCGGAGAGAAGATTCTCTCTGTACAGAATCTTTCGTCAAAATATGCACCAAAGATTCAAAATGTATCCTTTGATATCAGAAAAGGAGAAATATTTGGATTTTACGGTCTGGTTGGTGCCGGACGTACGGAACTTTTAGAAACAATCTTCGGAATCCGCACAAGAGCAGAAGGAAATGTAATATACGATGGAAAGCTCATGAACTTTTCATCGCCGAGAGATGCAATGGATCATGGATTTGCCCTGATCACAGAAGAAAGAAAAGCTAATGGTCTGTTCTTAAAAGGCGATATTACATTTAATACGACCATCGCTAACATGAACCATTATAAGAATGGTGCAGTGCTGTCACATGACAGAATGGTACGTGCAACTGCGGAAGAGATTAAAATCATGCATACAAAGTGTATGGGCCCGGATGATATGATCACAAGTCTTTCCGGAGGAAATCAGCAGAAGGTAATCTTCGGAAAATGGCTGGAGCGTTCACCGAGTGTATTCATGATGGATGATCCGACACGAGGAATTGATGTTGGTGCGAAATATGAGATTTACGAACTGATCATCAATATGGCAAAGCAGGGGAAAACAATTATTGTTGTATCTTCTGAGATGCCGGAGATTCTTGGTATTACGAACCGTATCGGTGTTATGTCAAACGGACGACTGGCCGGAATCGTAAATAAACAAAAGAGACGAACCAGGAAGAATTATTGAGACTCAGTGCAAAATATCTGTAACAGAGAGGGGTATGGAAGATGGCAGAAAAAAAAGCATTATCATTTCGGCTGAAGAAGAAGCAATACTTTTTGAAACCGATTGACGAATATGTTGGAAAAATACAGGAGCAGATCGATGCACTGCGTGTGGAAGGATCTGACAAAGTCAACAGTTTAAAAAATCAGATTGCAATAGCAAAAGAGAATAAGAACTTAACAAAAGAAGAACAGAATAAGATTATCGGGGAATGTAAAGAAGAATCTGGAGAAGGCAAAAGCAACAGAAGATGCAAATAAACAGCAGATTGCAAAACTGATCGCAGATGCTGAATGTTTTCTTTCCAAACATTACAACAGTGAGTATTATAACATTGTTGCAAAAGAGCTGCGAAGCAGAGAAAAAAGCGGAAAACAGTAATTTTGAAAAATTAAAAGCGGATCTGCAGGAAGAACATAAGAAGGCAGTCAGCAGCCTGAAAGATGCAGAAGAGATCAAAGCTGAAAAATACACATATAAGAATAAATTATATGATGCGCAGATGACACATGAATCCAGGATCCAGGAGATCAAGGATAGAAAACATGATGCATACATGCATAAGTTCCACCTGATCGATCTGCTCAGAATGTCAAAATATACATTTGCACAGAAGCAGGCACAGAATTTTGAAAATTACAAGTACACATTTAATATGACACAGTTCCTGTATAAGAACGGTCTGTATATTGTAATTATCATGATCTTTATCGCATTGTGTATTATTACACCATTCGTGAAAAAATACACAGCTTTTTACAACCACAAACATCCTTAACATTTTGCAGCAGGCTTCACCGCGAATGTTCCTTGCACTTGGAGTTGCCGGTCTGATCCTTCTGACAGGTACAGACCTTTCTGTAGGACGTATGGTTGGTATGGGTATGGTTACAGCTACCATTATCATGCATAACGGAATTAACACAGGTACTGTGTTTGGACATGTTTTTTGATTTTTCGGGTATGGCACCGGCATCAAGAGCTATATTAGCATTATGTGTGTGTATACTTTTCACAACTGTATTTGCAATGACAGCCGGATTTTTCATGGCAAGATTTAAGATGCATCCATTTATTTCAACGATGGCAAATATGTTGATCATCTTTGGTCTTGTTACATATGCTACAAAAGGAGTTTCTTTTGGTGCGATTGATCCGACAATCCCGAATATTTTTATTCCACAGGCAGGACGTTTTCCGATGATTATTTTATGGGCAGTAGTTGCGATTGCTGTTGTATGGTTTATCTGGAATAAGACAACATTTGGAAAAAATTTATATGCAGTTGGTGGAAATCCAGAGGCGGCAGCTGTATCAGGAATCTCGGTATTTAAAGTAACTATGGGAGCATTTGTCCTTGCAGGTATTCTGTATGGATTTGGTTCATGGCTGGAGTGTGTACGAATGGTTGGATCCGGTAGTGCCGCTTATGGACAGGGATGGGATATGGACGCCATTGCAGCCTGCGTAGTTGGTGGAGTTTCCTTTACCGGTGGTATTGGTAAGATATCGGGAGTTGTGACAGGTGTACTGATCTTTACATCATTGACCTATTCTTTGACGGTTCTTGGTATTGATACAAACCTTCAGTTTATTTTTGAAGGTATCATTATTCTGGCAGCAGTAACACTTGACTGTCTGAAATATGTACAGAAGAAATAATAAATAAAAAGACTGTTTATACAGGTTTATACAAAAGAAGTAGACCGTCCTGCTCATCGGAAAGATGAAAGGGACGTGTTTTTTCAACATGATGCGTTCGAAAGGAATTTGTGAGTAAAAAAAAATTTTGAAGGCAGATTTTGTATTTGGATATGTTATAAGAGACGTAAATTTGTTATACTGGAATAAACGTATAGCGGCCATGAAAAAGGGGAAAAAGATGGAACGATATAAAGTGATTCTCGTAGATGATGAAGCCGAAGTCATCGATATGATAGAGAAAAAATTCATTGGAATGATCTGGGGTTTGAGGTGGCAGGAAGTGCGACAAATGGGGTGAAAGCACTGGAATTAGTAGAAAAACTCCAGCCAGATGTGGTGCTGACGGATATTAAGATGCCTTATATGGACGGGTTAGAGTTATCCAGAAGGCTGAATCGGGAATATCCGAATATTTATATCATGCTCTGTACGGGATTTGATGAGTTTGAATATGCGAAAGAAGCAGTGCATTTGGAAATCAAGGAATATATGCTCAAACCGGTCAATGCAACAGAATTGTCAGAAAGTCTGACTAATTTGAAACATACGCTGGACAGGGAAAGAGAAGAAAAAATTAAATGTAAAAAAATTAAATGATTATTTTCAGGAAGTACTTCCGAAATTACAGTCCAATTTTTTTATTTCATTAATTGAAGGAAGAGTAGAAAAACATGATTATGAAAGGTTTTTACAGGCATATCAGGTAGATATGAAAGGACCTCTCTTTGGTTGTGTAATCTTCCACACATCGGAGAACCATGTGCCAGAAGGCATGAACCCACTGCTTTTATCCATGTCGGTAGAAAGAGAGATCAAGCAGAGACTGATGGATCAGTGGAACTGTCGAGAATTTATATATATGGGAAATACATTGCTGATTCTGGAACTGGATGCGGAAGATAAGATTACCCAGATAACAGATGCCTGTGACAGATTCTGTCGGTGGGCGTACCGCATCATGGGTGCAGTTGTTACAGCGGGAATCGGAACCGTGTGTGACAGCCTGTATGAGATCAGTCTTTCCTATGAACGGGCAAGAGAAGCAGTTTCTTACAGGGTTTTATACGGAACAAAACGGGCAATTAATATTGGAGAGATTGTTCCGAAGGAACAGATCAAACCGGTTCAGTCAGAAGAGTCAAGGATGCAGACGCTATTTCGTGCAATTCGTATAGGAGATTCGGCAGAGATAGAGCGGGCAGCACATGGAGAGATGGAAAAGCTTCATAAAAATACAGAAACCATGAGTCAGTATAATCTTGCTACAATGGAGATCGTCAGTGGATTTTTTAAGTTCTGTACAGATAATTCGCTGGATTTCAATAAAATATCCGGTAATATGCAGAATATTTACGAAAAAGTATCGCAGATGGATGAAAGTTCACTGACAGCATGGATTGTGCAGATGTCGGAAACGATCAGTGAAAAGCTGAAATGTGCAAGAAACAGTTCTGCCAGACGGCTCATTGTGGAAGCACAGAACATTGTGCAAGAAAGGTATATGGAGGCGGATATATCATTGGACGAGGTATGTGCGGTTCTCGGTGTATCGAATTCTTATTTTTCTTCTGTATTTAAAAAAGAAGCGGGAAAATCGTTTATCTCTTATTTAACAAATTACAGAATGGATATTGCGGCAGAGATGATATTAAATACAGATGAGAAAAAGTTACACAATAGCAGAAAAAGTGGGGGTATCTCGATGCCAATTATTTTAGTTATGTATTTAAAAAGAAGTTCGGAGTTTCTCCTTCGAAGGATAGAGCATCTGTAAAGTAGAACAGTAATGCGTATGAAGGAACAGGAAAAAGCGTGAAAAAAAAAAAAAAGATTCGGATTTAAAAGAAAATGTTGTATTTAATATACAGTCGATCATCATGTCTGTTCTTATGGCGATTACACTTGTCACGATTGTAACTATGGGATTCCTTTTGTATCAAAGATTTAAGCTTGCGATTGATAAGATGGCAGTATCAAATACAGAGGCGACGGTGGAAAGCACAGTAGACAGGGTGAATTCGGACCTGTTAGATATCCGGCAGATTTTTGATGCAGCGAATTATAATATCGTTCAGGAATTTGATATATCCAGCGAAAAAATTTGCTGAACAGTTCAGCTTATTATATGAGGTGAATTCGGATAAAATCGAGAGTCTGGCATTATATGGGAATGAAGGCCGGTTGATTGCTTCGGAACCGGTTGCTGTTGAAAAAAGAAAATATAGATGTAAAAGGACAGGACTGGTATAAGAATGCCGAGAGTGCAATTGAAAATGTACATTTTTCCATTCCGCATATTCAGAATTTGTATGAAGATGGTCTGTATCGTTATCATTGGGTTGTTTCACTGAGCCGTTACGTGGATATAAACGATGGGGAGATTCCGGGAAGCGGAGTCCTTCTTGTAGATATGAAATATTCGGTGATCGAAGATGTCTTAAAGCAGATTAATGATTCTTCGGAAGGAATTTATTATTATATGATCAGTCGTGACGGACAGATGATCTATCATCCGAGAAAAACAGAGATGGCCAGAGGACTGTTTGAAGAGAATAGTCTGAAGGCTTCCGGGTATGAGGAGGGCACTTATGAGATCACAACAGATGGACACAAGGAAAGTGTAGTGGTTGGCAACATTGCCTATACAGGATGGAAACTGATCGGAGTTGTACCGGAGAGCGTGCAGACTGCAAGAATTAACAATTTCAGATATTATATCTTTACAACAATCATGGTTCTTATGATGATGCTTCTGGAAGGAAACAGGCTGATTTCCAGAAAAATATCCAAACCGATTCGGAAACTGGATGAATCGGTTAAAACATATGAAGTAGGAGGAAAAACGGATATTTACATAGGAGGTTCTTCAGAAATACGACATTTGGGTTATTCTGTTCAAAGATCATATGAACGGATTGAGACGCTTATGGAGGAAATTATCCGTCAGCAGAATGAACGGAGAAAAAGTGAACTGGATGCATTACAAAGTCAGATTAATCCACATTTTCTGTATAATACACTGGAATCTATTACCTGGATGATCGAAGCACAGAAAAATGAAGAAGCAGTTATTATGATCTCCGAACTGGCAAAGCTTTTTAAGAGTCAGTTTATCCCGCGGAAAGACGATCATTCCGGTTAAAGATGAACTTCAGCACAGCAGAAGCTATATGAATATCCAGCTTGTGCGTTATAAAGAACGTTTTCAAATGGAATTTCAGACGGATAAAGAGATAGAAGATTATTGTATTGTAAAATTAGTCATTCAGCCGATTCTCGAAAATGCAATTTATTACGGCGTGGGAAATATGGATGAGGACGATGAAGGAAAAATCACAGTCCGGGGAGAAAAGAAAGAAGACGATATTTACATTATTATAGAAGATAATGGAATGGGAATGCGAAAAGAAGTTCTGGAAAATATCCTGAAAGATAACAATAAAGTTCCAAAACATGGTTCGGGTGTTGGCGTGATCAATGTGCATTCCAGAATTCAGCTGATGTTTGGTGAGCAATATGGCTTGGAGATATATAGTGAACCGGATGAGGGGACCAGGGTTGTTATCCATATACCGGCAATTCCATATACAAAGGAGAATGCGGAACAATTGGAGATGCAGAAATATATACAGGGGAGGGATGTAGATGAAAAAGAATAAAATTACATTCCTGATACTGGAGTGTATTTTCCTGATACTGACATTATTTTTTGCATGGAAGATTTTTGACCGGGATGTGCCGGAAAAACGAGTGGCGGTGATCTTACCGGAATCAGGAGATAACCGGTGGAATTCACTGATTAAAGGGATGAAGCAGTCGGCGAAAATAAACAATCTTCATATGATTATCTGTAATACAGATGAAATTGAAAATGCAGAGATGGAAAAAGAAATTATAAAAGAGCAGAAGCACAACAATATAGATGCATTTATCATATGTCCGGCACCGGGAAGTGATACGAAAGACATGTTAAAAAACAGTGTGCCAAGACGCCATACACACTGATCATGGAGGATGTATATTCCAAAGAAGGCGGGAATTCCGGTAATCCGGTAATCGGACCGGATTATTATAAGATAGGTTCTGAACTTGGAAAGCAGCTGGGAAAGAAGCGGCAGAAAATCGGAGTTGTCACAAACTGGAAAGAATCAAAGTCAGATCAGGATGCGATCCGGGGATTAAAGGATTCGCTGAAAGATAGCAAAAGTGAGATCGACTGGTATTGTTACCGGAAAAAAGATCAGAATATCTATGAAAAAGTGAGTAAAAAGATAAAGTAGATGCAATAGTGGTTCTGGATCCACATGCATTGGAAGAACTAGGCGAGCAGTCTGATGAAGATTCATATCAGGGAGCGGACATATATGGCATTGGGAGCAGTGTAAAAGCGGTAGTGTTATTGGATAACGGAAATATCCAGGGATTGGTGGTTCCGGATGCCTATGAGATCGGATATAAAAGTGTCGGGGAAATGGCACAAAGGCTGGAACACAGATTCTACAGGCTAAAAGGGCATAAGACAGAGATAAAGGTGTTTGACAGAGATGAATTTTCATTAAATGATAATTTGGAAAGGTTCTTGTATTCTTATGAGTAAAAAAACAGAAAAAAAGAAGAAGTATGATAGCAGTTATCCTGCTGATTGCTTTTCTGATTACCGGATGTGAAGACAAGAGTGTAAAGGCAGATCATATCATCCGGATAGGAGTTGTAACCTATACGCAGGATGATCCATTTATCAATGCTATGACGGATCAGTTAAAAAGAGGATCTGAAAAAATGGAAACAGATCATATGAAAATCATCACAACGGTAAAAAACGGCGATGATAATCAGCAGGATCAAAATGAGATCGTTGAGGAGATGATTGACGCCGGCTGTGATGTATTGTGTGTGAATCTGGTTGACAGAACGGCACCATCCCGTATTATCAGGATGGCAAAACAAGAAGATATCCCGGTTCTTTTTTTTAACAGGGAGCCGGTCAGGGAGGATCTGATGCAATGGGAGAAGCTGTATTATATAGGATGTAACGCAGAGCAGTCCGGGATCATGCAGGGAGAAATAGTGGCGGATTATATTAAGAATCATCCGGAGGTTGATAAGAATCAGGATGGGAAGATTCAGTACGTACTTCTGGAAGGAGAGGCCGGACATCAGGATGCCATCAGCAGAACAGACTATTCGGTTAAGACCTTGCTTGAACAGGGGATTAATCTTGAAAAATTGAGTTATCAGTTTGCAGACTGGAACCGTGGACAGGCTGAAAACAGGATGAGTCGTCTTATTGAACAATATGGAGATGAGATAGAACTGGTTATTTCCAATAATGATGAGATGGCACTGGGAACAGTGGCAGCCTGGCAGAAGGCCGGATATGACTGCCGGAACTGGCCTGTCATATTTGGAATTGACGGTCTGGACGATGCGCTGGAGGCAATCAAGACTGGAAAAATGAAGGGAACCGTCTATAATGATAAAGAGGATCAGGCAATGGAATTGGCGAAATTATCGGTAGAGATTGTCTGTGGAAAAGACACAAATCGGAAACATTTAAAGGAAGGCAGATATTATGTCTCCGAATATTGCCGTGTGGATAGCAGTAATGTAGATCATTTTTGAAAATAATAATGAGGAAATAGAAAATGGATAACGCATGGATAATTGCATTTTACAAAGAAACAGATCCGGTAAAAAGACTGGAGTTATTAAAAGCAAATACCGGCGACGGAGAGTCGGAGAAAGACAAATACCGGAAACAGTTATGGATTGCAAGATATGGAAAACGAACACCCGTAAAAGATGAATTTATGAGATGTCTTATGGAAATGAAATATCTGGCAGAGGGTACGACAGTGGATCTGGGAGGAAAACGGAGAAAGCAGGGAGCGAAGATAGCTGCCACTTTGGGGCTGTCAGAATCACTGCTTCAGGAAAAAAAAATATATAAGGAAATTCTTTTGCAGGAGCTTCAGAATGTCTTTCTGAAATTCATTGAAGTCAGCAGGGGAGGAAGAGCATTTACGTCACTTGTATTTGGAATGGGACAGATGTCAGAAGAAGGAGTGACAAAAAAGATTGCGCAGCAGATTAGTATGATCGCTTTTCATGCACCGCATCTGCTTCATATGGAGAAAGAGTTTGCGCTGTTACAGGAGGCGGCGCTTGAGGCTTTCAGGCAGGTATATCCGAACAGGGAACATTTCCTGAAAAAATAAAGATAGCAGTCATGTATAGCAGATAAAAAGAACAAATGTTCGAAAAACACTTGAAAACAAGAACGCTTGTTTGTATAATAAAACTATGAATATAGAAATCAAAAACAGTAATTATACAACACAGGAGAAATTACAGATTCTCGCTGATGCGGCAAAATATGATGTGGCATGTACGTCAAGTGGTTCCAGCCGCCGTGGAAAGAAAGGAGAACTCGGCAATACAGAGGCATGCGGCATCTGTCACAGTTTTGCAGCGGACGGAAGATGTATTTCTTTATTAAAGATTCTGATGACAAATCATTGTGCCTATGATTGTAAATATTGCATTAATCGTGCAAGTAACGATGTGAAACGGGCAACATTTACACCCGAAGAGATCTGTGAACTGACGATTGAGTTTTATAGGCGTAACTATATAGAAGGTCTTTTCTTAAGCTCCGGAGTTTTGAAAAATCCGACATACACGATGGAAAAGATGTGTGAGACTTTACTGTTGCTTCGCACAAAATATCATTTTAACGGATATATCCATGTGAAGACGATTCCGGGAGCTTCGGATGAACTTCTTGCCGCAGCGGGATATCTGGCCGACCGTATCAGTGTGAATCTGGAACTTCCGACGGAAGAGAGTCTGCGGACTCTTGCACCGAATAAGACAATGAAGACAATCCTTAATCCTATGGGAAAGGTTCAGAATACAATTGCTGCACACCGGATGGCCATCGGAAAGACAGCATATATGGAAAGAAGCAGGGGAAATCAACTGTTAGATAACGGCATTTTTCGGAAATATCCAAAAGGAATTATCGGGAAAGCCTGGAAGAAAAAAAAAGAAGACAGACAGACTGTCGGATGGAAAGGACGGAACTTTGCCTTCTCAAAAAAGAAATGGGGAGAGTGGATGGACTCCTTACATGGGACAATGCATATCAGTTAGCACCCCATGATATGTCTGGTTTAAAGCGTCGTTTTGCACCTGCCGGGCAGAGTACACAGATGATCATCGGTGCGACGGGGGAAAGTGACTATACATTATTGCAGACGACCCAGCAGTTGTATCAGGGCTTTGATCTGAAACGAGTGTTTTACTCAGCATATATTCCGCTGAATGAGGATGATGCACTGCCGGGGCTTGGAACACCGACACCGCTTTTGCGTGAACACCGTCTCTATCAGGCAGATTGGCTGCTTAGATTTTATGGATTCCAGGCAGGTGAATTATTGTCGGAAGAAAAGCCGGATTTCAATGAACTGATCGATCCAAAGTGTGACTGGGCATTACGCCATCTCGAACAATTTCCTGTGGAAATAGAGACTGCAAGTTATGCAAGACTGCTTCGGGTACCGGGAATCGGTCCCAAATCCGCCAGTCGGATCACACATGCAAGACGGTATGGAAGACTGGATTTTGCAAGCTTAAAGAAGATGGGTGTGGTACTTAAGCGGGCGCATTATTTTATTACCTGTGGGGGAAAACAGATGTATCATACACCGGTTGAAGCATCGTATATTATGAGACAACTGGTGAGTGTAGATAAGAAAGATGTATGGAATATAGAACATTCCAATGAATCTTATGTGCAATTGTCGTTGGCAGACTTTGGAATAGGGTAGGAAATTATGAAGATATATACTTGTAAGGATCGTCTGGAGGACATTATGACCTGCATCTATGATGCCTGGTCGGAAGCTTTACGAATCGGTCATGATCAGATACAATTAAAGAAAGAACCGATATTACAGCAGACAATGTTTGATGAATATGTCCATGTAGACGGGGATAATGTGAAAGCAGAAAAAGTAATCCGTTCTGTTCGCAGGGATATTTCCGATGAAGCATATCTGGATGTATATTATGCAACCCTTTCTGCGGAGGAAGATGCGTTACAGGCAATCTATAATTTCCTGCGTGTCGGATTTGCAGTGGGAAGTAAGGTGCTGGAACAGTATTCGAATCCTCATGTGATGCGCATGTTGGAACTTCGGCGGAAAGTCGGTAATGAAAGCCATCATTTTAATGAATTTGCACGATTCCAGTCGCTGGACAGAAAGGTTTATGTCAGTCATCTGGAACCCAAAAGTGATGTGGTCATGCTGGTTGGCAGACATTTTTGCGGACCGGATGCCATCAGAACATTGGATGATCATAGATGATAACCGGAAAACAGCATGCGTACATCCAAAAGACGGAACAAACTATCTGCGTTATCTGAAGGATGACGAATTTGAGTTACTTCGTAAAACAGAACAGTATGAAGATGAATATACAGAGATGTGGAAGACGTTTTTTCAGGCGGTTGCGATCAAAGAGAGGGAGAATTATGTGTGTCAGCGGAATTTGTTCCCAATCTGGAAGAGGAAGCATGCGGTGGAATTCAGAACGCCAAAGATATGAGCATAAAAACTTGCGAATCCTGAAAGAAATATCTGTCAGAAAGAGAATCATTGAAAGGGGAACAAATCAATGCAGCAAAATTTAAAAGTGTTAATGTTAAATGGAAGCCCACGGGCTAATGGCAATACATCTGTTGCATTAAAAGAAATGGAACAGGTATTTAAAGATAACGGAATCGAGACAGAGATCATACTGGTCGGCAATAAAGATATTCGAGGCTGTATCGCCTGTGGTTCCTGCTATGAGAAAGGCAAATGTGTATTCAACGATATGGTAAATGAACTGGCACTAAAGTTTGAAGAAGCCGATGGACTTGTCGTTGCAAGCCCGGTATATTATGCGTCAGCAAATGCGACACTGATTGCCTGTCTTGATCGTTTGTTCTACAGCAGTCATTTTGACAAGACGATGAAAGTCGGAGCAAGTGTTGTATGTGCGAGACGCGGTGGTTGTTCGGCAACATTTGATGAATTGAACAAGTATTTTACAATCTCCGGAATGCCGGTTGCATCAAGCCAGTATTGGAACAGCATTCATGGACGTATGCCGGGTGAGTCAGAGCAGGACGGAGAAGGAAAACAGACGATGCGTACACTTGCAAGAAATATGACATTCTTGATGAAGAGTATTGCGCTTGAAAAGAACAGTTCGGATTACCGGAAAAGGAAGAACGAATTGCGACACATTTTATACGGTAATGGGATTGGAGAAAAGCAAATGACAGATACACATATTTCAGGAAGATATGAATTTAGAAACATAAAACAGAACGAAGCAGAAGAAGCAGCAGAGATCGAAAGGATCTGTTTTCCGCCGAATGAAGCCTGTTCTAAGAAGCATATGAAAGACCGTGTTGCCGGAATTGCGGATTTATTTCTGGTAGCGATTGATAAAGAAAATGGAAAAGATGGCAGGTTTTTTAAATGGACTTGCAACAGACGAGGTCGTATTAAAGGATGAATTTTTTACGGATGCAGGTCTGCATAATTCGGAAGGAAAGAATATCATGCTGCTGGGTCTGGATGTACTGCCGGAATACCGCAGTCAGGGGCTTGCAAGAGAACTGGTACGCCGGTATCTCGAAAGAGAATGGGGAAGGGGAAGAAAAGAGATTATCCTTACCTGCCTGGAATCGAAGGTAGCGATGTATGAGAAATTCGGATTTAAAGATAAAGGAATCGCGCAGTCAACCTGGGGCGGGGAAGAATGGCATGAGATGGGTGTAAAGAATCAGAATTAGAACACTGGAAAAAATGTATCAGCAAGAGAATAAATAGGCAAGAATACAGGAGGTACAATGTGAGCAAAATAGTAAATATAAATACCACATCAACAAAAGAAGAACAGTTAAAAGACCTGATAACATCCATCCAACAAGTAAAAGATTCTCTGGTAAATATACTGGATGAATATGAAGAAGACGGTGAAGTGGATAAAGCAGACACTCTGACGGAGGCGTTGGATGCATTGGAAGATGCATACGATGTGGTTAATGATGTACTGTTAGATGA